>ERZ827168.92-NODE-92-length-141684-cov-23.893045_pt1 | contig 141684 bp, 122 predicted proteins | sample MGYA00519868_ERZ827168 | MGnify/ENA primary metagenome ERZ827168 (study PRJEB31778, sample SAMEA3449271) | human gut metagenome | biome: human gut; feature: human-associated habitat; material: faeces | place: United Kingdom | collected 2010/2012 ... | reverse complement strand
ACAAGACATTCTCACGCCAGCAGCGTACTGCTATCGGTGTCAAACTCGAAAATCCTATTTACGAGGAAGCGGGTCCGGTAATCTGCAACGGCGAAAGTTACGAAACAATTGCAGATGCTGTGGCTGCGAATGCCGATGCGACCGAAATCACGCTGAAAGCAGGAACGTTTACGCTCCCCAACGATTTGAAAAATCTGACTTTCACCAGTGACGAAGGTGCGGTAATCAATATTGAAAATGTCGATGTTTGCCGTTATTCCGATGTCGTGTTCAACAATATCACATTCAATGCCGGACAGGAGAATTATCACGGATTCCTGCACGCAGAAACCATCACTTTCAACAAATGTACGATAAACGGACTTCTGTTCGGATACGGCTCGCACGAAATATACAACGAATGTATTTTCAACAATCCGAACGGTTACTGCATGTGGACATACGGAGCGAATGCCGATTACACCGGATGCGTTTTCAACGGCAACGGCAAATTACTGCATGTTTACAACGAAGGCGTCAATTTGCGGACGATAAATATCAAAGATTGCAAATTCGTTTCGACCGCGAAAAACAAAGCGGCGGTAAGCGTCAAGAGTTCATCCAACGGCACACACTTGCAGTTCAACGTAAATATCGACAACTGCACGACTGAGGGTGAATTCCCGGAGGAAAACAACGGTTTGTGGTCATGCGACAATGTATTCTTCGACACCGTAAGCATAAAAGTTGACGGCACGGAGGTTTACCTCGACTACAAGGAAATTGACGGCGGATACGAGATTTACAGCGCGAAAGGTCTGCAATGGCTTGCCGAGCAGGTGAACGGCGGCAACAACTTCTCCGGAAAAACAATCCTGCTGAAAAACAATCTCAATCTCGACGGCATCGACTGGACGCCGATTGGCTCCAATGCCAATCCGTTCGCAGGAAAATTCGACGGCAACGGCAAAACCATAAGCAATCTGCAAATAAACAAAGGCAGCATGAACGATGTAGGTTTGTTCGGATACGCCAGAAATGCCGAAATCCACAATTTCACGATAAACAACGCTTCTGTAAAGGGATATCTTGACGTTGCAATCGTATGCGGAAAACCGTATGCTTCCGTAAAACTTTACGACATCAATATTACCGGTCATGTGGAATTGGAGGGATATTCCTACGTAGGCGCAATCGCCGGTTACGGTTACACGGAAATCGACAACTGTAAAGTACAAGCAGACGACAGCAGTTATGTAAACGCTTCGTACATTTACGCAGGCGGTATATGCGGGTTCAGAGGCGAAGGGAACGGAAATACCACATACAGTATTTCCAACTGCAATTCCAATATCGACGTAACCGGTCTTTCGTATGTAGGTGGCATTACAGGAATTTGCCACTATGGCAATACCATAGACAATTGCCACGTTACTGCGAACATAACCGAGACTGTTTCCGATGGAGCGGACGAATCCGATAAAAACGGAATCGGTGGCATCGCAGGCATAACCGTCAGCGACGCGAGTCTGAAATGCACTATCAAAGGATGCTCGTTTACCGGCTCTCTGACAACCAACTACAATATCAATCATGACGGTATAGTAGGTGGCGACAGAAACGGAAATGTTCAGCAGAGCAATCTGGTTCTCGAAAACAATACCTCCAACGTAACAAACAAATAGGAGTTATCGGCAGAATATTAGGCAGCGGTCGCCAATAAATTGGCGACCGCTGCTATTTTTGTGGGCGGGGATGGGCATTAGGGACTTTAAGGTCTTTAAGGTCGTTAAGGTTGTTAGGGTTGTTAGGGTTGTTAGGGTTGTTAGGGTTTCGCGACCGGCTTTGTGCCGGTCGCTTTAAGGGCGAACCTGCCGACATATCCCGCAGCATGCAGAAAGCCTGACGCTATAAGGGCGAGAGGCGAGCGCACGGTCGGCAAAATACCGGCTGCCGAATATTCGGCAGCCGGTACTGTTTTTGTGGGCGGGGATGGGCATTAGGGACTCTAAGGACTTTAAGGTCGTTAAGGAGGAAAAGAACGGGCATCCCCGCACAGAGGATGCCCGACAAATAACAAATAACGCCCGATTACAGCCAGCCGCCGTTGCCCGCCGTTCCGCCGTCGCGAACCACGAGGGCGAATTTCTTGGTAACTTCGGTCGCTATCGGCGCATTGCTGCCCGTCTGCGACGTTCCGCCGACGAGAGCCGTTACCGTTACGGCAGCGACACCAGGTTTGGAGCATACGACATAAAGTTTCGAACCCGAAAGCAGGCATGTCGTCATGCCGACAGCCGCCTTGTCCTCCGCCGAAACGACTGCCTCCTTGAATTTGAGCGACGCAGCCCCGCCGCCGAAGAATGTCGCGAGGTCGATGCTCTCAGCCATCGACGAGGTAGCCTTCATGGCGACGCAAGGCGTACCCTCGACCTGCAACAGCAGACGGTAGGCATCGGTATATCCGCAGCCCATATTGCCTTTGTAGTTAGACAAAGTCATGGTTTCGGGATAACGTGTGCCGTATTTGGAGTAGTAATAATAGTAGGACTTGGTACCCGTCATATATTTGTCGATGTCGTTCACCGCCGTGAGCAGCATCGAACGGAATTCGGAAGCGGTAAAGTGCTTGCCGAGTTTCGCGGCATACGACAGACCGAGTGCAGCAACGCCCGAAACGTGAGGACACGCCATAGACGTTCCCTCCATATATCCGTAAGGGTTGCTCGTCGAGGATTCGGCAGGAGTAAGCGTCGAAAGAATAGTTCCATTCTCGCTCTTCGCATAATCCGAGTCGCCGCCCGGTGCTGCAATATCTACACCTTTGCCGTAGTTGGAGAACGAAGACGGAGTGAAGTCCGCCGACATCGCCGCCACGCTGATGCACGGTTCGTAACCGCCCGGATAACCCGGAAGCGAAGCATATTCGTTGCCGGCTGCGAAAATCGCAAGACCGCCCTTGATTACGCCCGTTTCCGAACCCGCATTGGCGATGAAATAGTCGATAGCCTCCTTTTCAGCCGAACATTCGCGGTTGAATTCGGCATCGGACGCAGGACCCTGGTCTTCATCGGAATTGGCGGAGTTATATCCCCAACTGCATTGCAGAATCACAGCCCCGTTGTCGCAGGCATACTGTATCGCTCTGGCGGTCATTGCGGTAGTCGCGCCGTCCTCGCCCGAGAAAATCTGGCACGACATGATTTTCACGCCGTCGCCGCTGCCCGTACCGCCCGCGATGCCGCACACGCCCTTGCCGTTGCCGTTCACGGCGGAAATCGTTCCCGCAACGTGCGTACCGTGGCTCACGTCGCCGTAAGCGTCCCACGAAACCGAACCGGTATTGCCGACGAAATTGTAACCGTAAACGTCGTCCTTATATCCGTTGCCGTCGTCGTCGCGGTTCGACGAACCGTTCTTCTCGGCAGTGTTTATCCACATGTTCGCAGCCAAATCCTCGTGCGAATACATCACGCCCTCGTCCACGACCGCCACGACAATCGACGGGTCGCCCGCGCACAACTCCCATGCCTGCGCGCAGTTGACGTCCGCACCCGCCTTCGTCGGCGACGTTACCTTGGAATCGCCCGTATTGATGAAGTGCCACTGCTTGGCAAGATAAGGGTCGCTGAAACGGTTCGCCGAAGCACGGGTAGCATCGACTGCATCCGCCGCGTCAAGCGCAACAGCCCGACGGTTGTAGTTGCGTTTCACCTTCACGTTGAACTGCACTACGTTCACCTCGGCTACCTTGGCGAGTTTCGCAGCCACCGCGTCGAGGTCTGCCGCCTCGTCGAAAACGAGACGGTACCAGAGGTGCAGCTCCGCATTGCGGACATTAGCCTCGTTTCGGGCGGTTATCGTAAATACCGGTTCAATCGCCGATGCGTTTACCGACGCCAGAATCTCATCGACGCCCTCGATGCCCGAGCGCGTCGCTCCGCTGCGCGAGACCGCCGTTTCGAGCGTCTGTCCGCTCTCCGGAGCGAACTTGACGATGAGTTCTCCGCGCGTAGCATCCTTCGACGAGTGGACGATGGTCGCTTCCCCCCCCCGCGAATTTTCGACCGTTATCGCGGTTTCTGTCAAATCCTGCGTACACGCGCCGAGCGCGAGCAGGACGAATACGGATAATATCTTTTTCATATCTCTATCTCCTGTTTATCGATTAAAGGAAACGTTTTACATTGCCCGACCGCACGGTGCGCATGCTCTGCACGGTCGCCGGAACATCGGCGCGGACATATACCGAAATTTCGCTCTCGTTGGCGGTATTGACCCATGTCAGCGTATCGTCATCGACATCTTCGAGAGCGTATGCAGCCGCCCACGGAGTGTTGTCGTCGTACGCACCGCCGAAGATGCCCGACGCAGGGTCGAACGTGTACGAACCGTAGAATTTGGATACCTCGTAGTCGCCTACACGCTGATACAGAGCGAACGTATAGTCGTCGTTGAGCGTCATATAGACGTCGAAATCGACCGCCGCGCCGCAGAACGTCGATAGTTTCCAACTGCCCCAGCACTGCGACAACATTCCCGTATCGGGCTTGTCGGTCAGACGGTCTTCGTTCGCAGTGAAATTGACGGTATGGACATAGCCGCGGTGGAACTCCAATACCGATGAAGTCTGCACCTTGAACGTTCCGACCGACGTTTCGACGGCGATGGTCGAGCCGGCAGGCAGATTCACCTCGTTGACAAGCATATAGCCCGCAAATGCGTCTCCCGCAGCGACTTTGCCGCCGTCCTCTATCGCGAGCGAAACGCTGTTCGCCGCCTCGACGACCTCCACCGACGGATTCATGATGTCGATAGCGAATTTGCCCGACAGAGCGTCCGAAGCCGACGCTGACTCGATTGCGATGTTGCGGACGGTGAAACTGCGGACATATTCGTTCTTAACATTGAACTTGATAATCGAGAACGCATGAGTGAACGTGAACGGCACGGTAACCGTACTGCCCGAAATCATGCTCTCGGCGATAGCGGTCGGCGTCGCGATAAGGAAATCGTTCGCACCGATATGTGCTGTCGAGGCGTTGCCGTTCTGTGTCTGCGATTCGAGCGTGAACGGACGGGCAATCATGCGCGAGCCGTCGCTCTTCAACCCCGCTTCGAGGTCGAGCGACTGGTCGGTGCTGTACGGATAGTATCCGACAATCATATCGCCCGTGGATACGTTGAACGTCGCAGTCGATGTGAATCGCGAGACGCTCGAATGGTCTGCGCCGGCATTGTCGTAGCGCAGGTTCTCGATAGTCGTCTTATATCCGGTTCCGAAATCGCGGCACAGATATACGCCGATTTTGTCGTCGGCATTCCAATACGCCGTCGTCGTGTCCTCGTCGTAGAGGGTTTTGGTCATCGCGTTTTCGGCGGTGATTACCACTTCGGCTCTCTCCACCGTAACGCCTCCGACCCCGACGGCTTCGTTTTTCGCGCAGCCTGTCGCTCCGAGCAACATGGCGGCACCCAATAACAGGTCTATTTTCTTCATGGTCTATGGTTGGTTATACATCGTAAGAACCGCCATCCTCGAACGACGGGTCGCCTTTGGCATCGGCATCCCAGTCGAGAGAGCGGGCGAAACCGCGTTCGATACCGACATGCAGCATCGTAAGTCGCGGTATGACATAACGTTTCATTGTCATTTCCGTTTAAGCACAAATAGTTTTTAGGTTTATCGGTACAATACCCCAATTTAATTGGGGATACAAATATATTATTTTTATCGGAAAAATCAAAATATTATGGAGCGATTGCCGACGCCGACATCGCGCATTTTTTACTATAAAGTCCTTAAAGTCCTTAAAGTCCTTAAAGTCTTTAAGGTCATTAAGGGCTTTTGGGCATTTTTGAGGGATAATGCGACATACGGGACACGTCTTTCGACCGATACGACGACTTTCCGTGATTAAAAACTCCCGATTCGTTGAAAAAATTACGCTGAAAACGCTTCATTTTATACCTTTGTGAAAATTCGATTTAGGTTAATCGTATAAAAGACAAAATATTAATTAAATTATAAAGTTGAGATGAACAAGAATTTAAGTTACGAATCTCCAGAAATCTTTGTGGAGAAATTCATTTGCGAAGCGGGCTTTGTTGTTTCGCCGGCGACATTCAGCGATGCTTATGATGACGGATTCGACGACACCTACTCCGCATCTTCTTACGAAGCATTCTTTTACGGCAATATGAACGAATAAACGGAGGAGAGCAAGACTATGAAAAAGATATTTATCTCGATATTGAGTGCGGCTATGTTCGCCGCCTGCGCGAAAACCGAAACCGAGGATGTAATTCCTGTCAATCCGGAACCGGAAGACGAGGCACAAACTGTCTATGTCGAAATCGGTGCAACGACCGGCAGCAATACCAAAGCGACCTACGACGAGAACCTGAAAGCCTATTGGGAAGCAGGCGACCAGATTCTGGCAGTGCAAGGCAGTGCAACATCGAAAACCAACGAAACTGGAAGTAGCAAAGAATATACTGCTAATGCAGAATCTTTAATGTTGAGTAATGGAGATAATACAAACGAAGGGACATTTAACGGTAATATAACTGTCCATGATAGCAACAACCGATATTTCCATTTTGCATATCCATCGAATACGACATTAAGGACTATTACGAAAACAAACGGATATTCAGGCATTGACAAATCTTATGCAACCACAACCACTTGCTCCTACACCGTTCCGTCGGAGCAGGACGGTAAGTGGACTCCGTTCCTTTGCACATCCACAACCGAAAAGACGACTGCCGCGAATATCACGAACATCGATTTCGGGACATCGCTCAACGCTTGTCTGGCAGTCCGCGTTTTCTATCACGACGGCAAGACGCCAAAACCCGTAAAGCGTATAAGAATCACCTCCGGAAACAACATTGTCGGCACAATATCCGCAACGACGGCAAACGACGGTGCATTCTCCGCCGGCATGTTCGCATCCGTGGGGGGGGAACCGAAATCAATGCCGACAATCTGCACACCATTGCCAAACTGGGCAATAATTACGAATACCGCTTCGAGGTACTGCCGGTCGATGCCGGAGTGCTTACCGTGGAACTTGTAGATGCAGCCGGTTCGAAAATCATCCGCCAAACGAATCCAAAAACATTCAAAGCCAACACCCGCAGCGGCGTGAATGTAGTATGGGACGACGCCACTATAAGTATCGACGACAAACCGTTGACATGGTACGACGATTACGCAAAGAACGGATTCTCGGACATGGGTGCAAATTCCGTTTACGTGAAGGGAGCCAAAATCAGGGGTGTAGGCATCGAGAACGTGAAGGTTATAGGTGTCAGACTGCGCAAACTCACGGATGACGGTCAGGAAACCGGAGATGAAAATATCAAGTATTACCCTAACTCGGATTTATCATCGCTGTCTTCGGATGAGAACGGAACATTGTCGTTCGATTCGCAACTCGACAATATTCCGAGCGGAAACTATTACGTCCGCCCTTATGCCATAATCATCAATTCCGACGGTGCCGAACAGGAGATTATAAGCACGGTACATACAGCAATCGTTACATCCATACCGACCATAACCTCGCATACAATACGTTCGTCGTACAATAACAATGGCGCAGTCGCTAAAAATAATGACCTTGACGGCGACAAAATCTATACGACAGTTTCGCTCAACGACACTTTTGCTGCGGTGAATCTGATTGAATCGGCAACATTGCACTATGGCGGCAATACTTTGGCTATCGACGCCAAAGGCTCGGAGTTTTCAACGGAAAGTATCGCTTATCAGCAATATTCGAACTGCTATGCCGAAATAGTGTTTACGAACGGATACACACTCAAAACACAGGAGTACGACATAAATGTCACGGGAGTACCGTATAGAATCACGACAGACAGTGCAAATCCGAACAGATGGGAGACAAGCAATACAACAACCAGCAATAAAAAACTGCTAATCAAAGATGGCGGATATATATTATCGCCGGCATTCTTCGCCTCTTCCAATTGTTCTTACGAGGTTACCGCATCGGCTCAGGTATATTGTTATAAAGGGTCGTTAATATCTGCCACATACACGCTTTCCATGCAAACCGACCCTGTAGGAAGCGCATATTTAAGCGAGAACTTATCAGGAGGAACAAATACGGGAGATTCTTCGTCCAAGTCCATATATCCGCACTTGGACACATACACAAAAATAAAAATCAGTTCCACAAAAGTCAAGACCAGCGGATTTTCATCAATAAATTACGGCATAAGAGTACATTCGTTCTCCGTAGAATACAATTAAAATCCATACATAAACAGTAGCGGCGGGAAATCTCCCGCCGCTGTTGTTTTCCGTCATCGCGAAACGCGTAATACCAAACAATAGGTAATATAAGTAATATAGGTAGTATAGATTATCCTACAATACGCTTAACTACACCTTTTATTCCTATCTTACCTATATTACCTATAATTTATTCCGTCTATTACCCGACTGTCTGTCGGCAGCACGCCATTGCAGGCGTTTTGCGGAGCGCACAAAAAATCCGCCGCTCCTTTCGGAACGACGGACGCGATACTCCATGCAAGAGTTGTTATTCTTCTGCTGCGACGCTGAGCGAAACCTCTGCCTTAACCTCACGGTGAAGTTTAACGGTAGCCTTGTATTCGCCTACGGTCTTGATAGCGTCTACGCTGATATTCTTCTTGTCGACCTCGATGCCCTTCGCTGCGAGAGCCTCGGCAACGTCGGCGGAAGTAATCGAACCGAAAATCTTGCCCTCCTCAGCCTTGACGGTGAACGAAAGCGGAAGATTGGCGATTTTCTCAGCCAATGCCTGAGCGTCGGCAAGGATTTTGGCATCCTTGTGGGCGCGCTGTTTCAGGTTCTCGGCGAGAACTTTCTTCGCAGATGCGGTAGCGGCTTTCGCATAGCCCTGCGGAATAAGGAAATTGTTGGCATAACCGGCTTTTACTTTAACGATGTCGTTGGCATAGCCGAGTTTCTCTACGTCTTTAATCAATATAATCTCCATAGCAGCCTCCTCCTTATTTCATGCAATCGGTTACGAATGGCAGAATTGCAAGGTGGCGCGCACGCTTGACAGCCTGAGCGACCTTCTTCTGGAATTTCTGCGAAGTTCCGGTAAGACGACGAGGCAGAATCTTGCCCTGCTCGTTGAGGAACTTTTTGAGGAATTCGCCATCCTTATAATCTACGTACTTGATGCCGAGTTTCTTGAAACGGCAATACTTCTTCTTCTTTACATCAACCGATACCGGATTGAGGTAACGGAGTTCTCCTCCCTGATTGTTTTCCTGTACCATTGTTTACTCCTCCTTGTTTTTGTTTGCAAGTTTCGCACGACGCTTCTCGGAGTACTCGACAGCGTACTTGTCCTGCTTGAAAGTTAAGAATCGGATGATGCGCTCATCGCGGCGGTACTGGGTTTCGAGTTTCTCGACAATCGAACCCTCGCCCGTGAACTCTACCAGGAAGTAGAAACCGGTAGTCTTCTTCTGAATCGAGTATGCGAGTTTCTTCAAACCCCAGTTCTCGAAGTTCACAATCTGACCGCCGTTTTCGGTGATAACACCCTGGAATTTGTCGGCAACCTCTGCTACCTGAGCCTCAGACAGCACCGGAGTGACAATGAAAACGGTTTCGTAATTGTTCATAACTGTTTATTGTTTAATCGTCTGCTGAAAATTCAGCGTCGCAAAGATACAAAAAAAAAGCATAACTGCAACACAATATCATGATTTTTTGAAAGAAAAACATACCTTTGCCGTGATTTTTGCGGTCGGCAAGTGCCGCATAACCTCGGATTTATGGATTGGCTGTTCGGTTTGGGATATTTCGGGCTGTTCGTCGGGTCGTTTCTGGCAGCGACGATAGTTCCTTTCAGCGCCGACGTTCTGCTCGTCGGGATGCTCGCCGCCGGTACGGATGCCGTGGCGACGATTGCGGTCGCGACCGCCGGCAACTGGCTCGGAGGGCTGACATCATACGGCATCGGGCGCATCGGCAAATGGGAATGGATCGAGCGTCTGCACGTAAGCCGCGAAAAACTCGAAAAGCAGAAACACGTCATCGACCGCTACGGCGCGATAGTCGCGCTGCTGACATGGGTGCCGTTCATAGGCGACGTATTCGCCGTGGCACTCGGATTCTATCGCGTACGGTTCGTGCCGATGGCATTCTGGATGCTCGTCGGCAAATGCGCACGGTTCATCACGTGGGCGCTGCTCTATTATTGGGTGGCATAACAAAAAAGACCTTAAAGCGGTTAAAGTCTTTAAGGTCCTTAGGGATATTCTGTCAGGAATCTTATTGCGCCTCCTTGAAGCCCTGGGCTTTGAGCCTGATTTCGCCGCCGTCGGGGGTTACGAGGAACGCACCAGTATTTTCAGCCGTTATATGTCCGATGATGTCGATGCAGCCGAGGTTGGCTATACGCTCCTTGTCGGCAAGCGGAACGGTGAACATCAGTTCGTAATCCTCGCCGCCGTTGAGAGCCGCCACGACTGGGTCGATGTGCATCTCCTCGGCGAGTTCCGTCGTCTGCTTTGCGAGCGGAATCCGTTCGAGATAGATGCGTGCGCCGCAGTGCGACGACTTGCAGATTTGCAGCATGTCCGAAGCCAGACCGTCGGTGATGTCAATCATCGATGTCGGCACGAGTTTCTCCTCGGCGAGCGACTCGACGATGTCGTAGCGCGCACGAGGTTTCAGATAGCGTTCGAGCAGATATTCGTAGCCGTCGAATTTGGGCTGCGCATCGGCTACACCGCCGAGAACCCGTTTTTCGCGTTCGAGCAGTTGCAAGCCCATGAATGCAGAGCCGAGATTGCCCGTAATACATATCAGGTCGTTCAGTTTCGCTCCGCTGCGATACGAAATACTGCTCTTTTTCGCACGACCTACTGACGAGATATTGATTATGAATCCCGTAACGGATGCCGACGTGTCGCCGCCGACCAAATCGACGCCCGCTTCGCGGCATGCGAACTCCACACCCGAATAGAAATCGCGCAGGAATTCGACCGAGATTTTCGACGAAATGCCGAGCGACAGCGTTATCTGCTCCGTCTTGGCATTCATCGCCACAATATCGCTGATACCCTTCGTAACAGCCTTGTAGCCCAGGTGTTTCGGCGGGAAATAGGTCAAGTCGAAATCGATGCCTTCGAGCATCGAATCGCTCGACACTACGATTGCCGTATCTTCCGAAGCCTCGATGACGGCAGCATCATCGCCGATGCCGTACAGCGTCGATTTCTGCGACGGCTTGAAATTCTTCGTCAATTCGTCTATAAGCCCGAATTCGCCCAATTCGGATATTTCGGTACGACCTTTCGTCTTCTCCATGATTCAGATATTTTTCGCGAAGATACGAATAAGCGACGGCAAAAACAAGTTTACTTGTATTTTGCCGAAGCGAGAGTATATAAGACGCAGTCAAAGATAACTAAAAGTCGGGGAAATGTCTATTCGCACAGCCGTTTCAGATGGCAGAACAGCAAATCGCCGTTTTCGTCGCGCAAGTGCATGCCGTTACCTCTGCAATAGCGGAAGAATTTGCATTCGGCGCAATCGCCCTTGCGCATCCATTCGCGGTCGCGATACGGGGCGAAGCGGTCGGTCCACACCTCCCAGAAATCGTCGCTGTATATGTTGCCCTGCTTATAGTCGGAGCGGATGCTCGTACATGCCGAAATTGAGCCGTCGATAAGCACCGAAGCGACCGACACGCCAGCACTGCATGTGTAGAAATGGTCGCGGACATCACCCTCGTAGTTGCCGAGAAAACCCTCGCAGCCGTAACTTGCCTTGATGCGCCCCTCGCTACGGGTACGTTTGATAAACTCCATCACGCCGCGAAACTCCTCGCCGGTGAGCTGAAAATCGTTGTGTTGCGCCGCACGTCCAACGGGAAATACGGTGAATATGCGCCACGCCCTGACACCCAATCCGATAAGCATCTCTTTCAGTTCGTCGAGTTGCGGATAGTTGTGGCGGTTGGCGCACGTTACGACATCGAACACGAAATCGGGTTCGGCAGCCATCGTCCGTATGGCATCGACAGCGCGGGCGAAACTCTTCGGATTGCTGCGCATACGGTTGTGTTCCTCCTCCAATCCGTCCAGACTTACAGTCGCAGTGTGCATTCCTGCATTGCGCAATGCACGAAACCGCTTCGGCGTCATATAAAGACCGTTGGTTACCATACCCCAAGGAAATCCCTTTTCATAGATTGCGCGACCGCACTCTTCCAAATCGTCGCGCATAAGAGGTTCGCCGCCCGAAATGATTACGAATACGCTGTGGGGGTCGGTATGTGCCGCCACGTTGTCGAGTACTCGCAGGAAATCCTCCTTCGGCATATCGGCGAATCCCGACGACTTCTTGCAGTCGCTGCCGCAATGGCGGCAATGCAGATTGCATCGCAGCGTACTCTCCCAGAATAGTTGGCGCAAACGGTGTTCGCGCACTCTGTCGTTTTCGAGTTTGCGTGCTATTTCGAGCGCAACGCGGCGACGTAAAGAGAGTTTGCCGCAGTTCATAGGGCTACTCCTTTTCGAGTTTGACATCGGCGGTAACTTCGTAGTCGCCGGAATACCAATGCCCGCCCTCTTCCACTTTTTTCGCAGTCATGTCGTCGATACCGAGTGTCGCAGATTTGAACCGACCGCCGTTATCCTCGCCGTCCACGTCTTCGAATGTAACAGTCTGTCCATATAAACTGAAAGAATAAGTATGGGGACCGGAAAATTTACCATCAGCGTCCGTATACACCGTTATATCGTCGGACTCTATCTCCGGTTCATCGCTTATGACGACTTTTATACCCTTTATCGGAGCATTGTCTTTATCGGTTACGGTTCCCTTTATCCGATAACTTACAGAAGGTGTTCCGTATTCTGCCATAGGTTCCTTACCCTCTCCGCATGCGGAGAATCCGAGTAGTGCCAACACCGCCGCCAAAATACGATTGACAAAACTTACCGGTTCCGATTTCATGATATGCCCTCCTTTTTCCTGATTTATTGGCAAATATAATATGTATGAATCGATAAAACAAATATTACGGGCGGCAAATTCATATTAAATATTTTTAATAAATAATTTGATTTACGTGAAAAAGACATATCTTTGCACTGTTAATAGAATAACACCAAACAATATCATGCTTAATATTGTACTTTTCGGTGCGCCGGGTTGCGGCAAAGGAACGCAATCCGAACTCTTGGAAAAGAAATACGGATTGGCGCACATCTCCACAGGAGAGATAATCCGCAACGAAATCGTAGCCAAAACCCCTCTCGGCGAGAAAATGCAGTCATACATCGGACGCGGCGAACTTGCTCCCGACGAAATCGTGGTCGGCATGGTAGAGAACTATCTCGCCAAGCACAGGGGCGGCAAAGGCACCATTTTCGACGGTTTTCCCCGCACGACGGCGCAGGCGGAGGCATTCGACAAGTTGCTCGATTCGTGCGGCGAACGGGTCGGAGTCATGATATACATGGATGTTCCGGAGGAGGAACTCGTGAAACGCATACTGTTGCGCGGCAAGGTTTCGGGACGCGCCGACGACGCATCGGAAGAGATAATCCGCAACCGCATCGAGGTTTACAATTCGCAGACAGCCGTAGTAGCCGAGTATTATCGCGCACAAGGCAAATACGAGGCTGTTCCGAGCGTCGGAACAATCGACGAGGTGTTCGGAAGAATCTGCAAGGTCGTGGAGAAACATCTGGGATAAGGTCGTTAAAGACTTTAAGGACCTTAAAGTCCTTAGGGATAATAAAAAAGGCTGCGAGATTTTCGCAGCCTTTTTTATTGACAGCAGCCTGGTGCGTCAGAGCGGGCAAGATGCAAGGCGCAGAGGGCGGGAACGAGGGAGTTTACTCGTCGTAAATGACCGAGTTCAAGCCCCGAATGCAACGCAGCAGGTTGCCCGTTATGACGCACCGGACAATTACATCATGCCGCCCATGCCTCCCGCCGGCATAGCAGGTACGGCAGGTTCAGCCGATTTCTTCTCGGCGAGTACACACTCCGTCGTGAGGAACATCGATGCAATCGATGCCGCATTCTCCAACGCAACGCGCGATACCTTCGTAGGGTCGATGATTCCCGCTTTGAGCATATCCTCGTAGCGGTCGTCGCGGGCATTGTAGCCGAACGAACCCTCGCTCTCGCGAACCTTGTTCACAACCACCGAACCTTCGCCGCCCGCATTTGCGACAATCTGGCGCAACGGCTCCTCGATAGCGCGTTTCACAATCTGGATACCGGTAGTCTGGTCGTCGTTGTCGCCTTTCAGATTTTCGAGCGACTCGACGGCACGGATATATGCCACGCCGCCGCCAGGGACGATACCCTCCTCGACAGCCGCACGGGTTGCCGCCAATGCGTCGTCCACGCGGTCCTTCTTCTCCTTCATCTCGACCTCGGTCGCAGCACCCACATAGAGTACCGCTACGCCGCCTGCAAGTTTGGCAAGACGCTCCTGCAACTTCTCGCGGTCGTAATCCGACTTGGAAACCTCAATCGAAGCGCGAATCTGGTCTACACGAGCCTTGATAGCCTCCTTGTCGCCGCAGCCGTCGACGATGGTCGTATTCTCCTTGTTGAGCGTAACCTTCTCGGCGCATCCGAGCATTTCGAGCGTCGCATCCTCGATTTTCATACCCTTGTCGGTCGAAATCACGGTCGCACCCGTAAGAGCGGCGATGTCTTCGAGCATCTCCTTGCGGCGGTCGCCGAATCCCGGGGCTTTGCATGCTGCGATTTTGAGCGTGCCGCGGAGTTTATTGACAACGAGAGCCGACAGAGCCTCGCCGTCCACATCCTCGGCGATGATAAGCAACGAACGTCCGCTCTGGGCAACCGGTTCGAGAACACCCATCAACTCCTTCATCGTCGAAACCTTCTTGTCGGTGATAAGGATGTACGGCTTCTCCAACTGAGCCTCCATCTTCTCGGTATCGGTGATGAAATATGCCGAGATATAGCCGCGGTCGAACTGCATACCCTCGACGACCTCGACGTGGGTATCGGTACCCTTTGCCTCCTCGACGGTGATTACACCCTCCTTGCTGACTTTCGCCATAGCCTCGGCGATGAGTTTGCCGATATTATGGTCGTTGTTGGCGGAGATGGTAGCGACCTGCTCGATTTTGGCGAAATCGGAACCGACCTCCTGGCTCTGCTTGCGCAGCGACTCCACTACGGCAGCGACAGCCTTGTCCATACCGCGTTTGAGGTCCATCGGGTTCGCACCTGCCGTTACGTTCTTGATACCTACACCGATAAGAGCCTGTGCCAGAACGGTTGCAGTGGTCGTACCGTCGCCGGCATCGTCGTTGGTCTTCGACGCAACCTCCTTTACCATCTGCGCACCCATGTTCGCGAACGAATCTTCGAGTTCTATCTCTTTCGCAACGGTTACACCGTCCTTGGTTACCTGCGGCGCACCGAACTTCTTGTCGATAATCACGTTGCGTCCCTTAGGACCGAGCGTTACCTTAACCGCATTAGCCAGTGCATCGACACCCTCTTTGAGGAGGTCGCGCGCTTCAAGATTATATTTTATCTCTTTTGCCATTGTCGTAAAATTTTTAAGTTGTCGATTTCAGTTTATTATCCTATTACAGCCAGAATATCAGCCTGCTTCATGATAAGATAGTCCTCGCCGTCCACATGAATCTCCGTACCGGCGTATTTGCCGTAGAGAACCTCGTCGCCTACCTTCACCTCCATTTTGATTTCGGAAGTGCCGGGACCTGCGGCTACGACCTTGCCAGCCAGCGGCTTCTCTTTTGCTGTGTCGGGAATAATCAGACCTCCCGCGGTCTTCTCTTCTGCCGGATTAGGGAGTATCAGTACTCTGTCCGAAAGTGGTTTTACGTTCATGATTCGTTAAGTTTTTATGTTTCGTTGAAAATCAATTTTCCGTTTTCGATATTATCTCCGCGCAATAGATATGCCAAATGCCGAAAACCGCATTTTTCTGACAAACGCACCGCAGACTTGTCAGTAAAATTGACAATTTGTCAGAAACGGAGTATATTTGCAGTAACATAATGTCATATTCGGGTCATGAACAGATTCCTATTTTCGGTCATCGCACTCTGCACCGTATGCTTCGCCGGCAGGTCGCAGACATTCGACTATTCGACAGTCGCGCCGCATCCGCGGCTTATCCTGCGGGACGGCGACATAGAGGCGGTACGCGGACTTTGCAAGCGCGATTCGGCGGCGATGCGCCTGCACGAAACCATCGCCGACAAGGCTTACCGCTGCCTCAACGAAACGGCATCCGTCCGGCAGAAACAGGGCAGGCGCCTGCTCCATGTTTCGCGAGCCGTACTCGAACGGGTGGCATTCTGCTCCTACATGTATCTGATGACGGACGACGAAATATACGCCCGGCGCGCCGAGGAGGAGATGCTCGCGGCGGCGGTATTCGAAGACTGGAATCCGTCGCATTTTCTCGATGTCGGCGAAATGACTGCGGCACTGGCGATAGGCTATGACTGGCTTTACGGATTTCTGTCCGACGAAAGCCGCACGAAAATCGCAGATGCCATAATAAGGAAAGGACTTTTGGGTGCGGAGGACAACAAGCAGATGTGGTTCTACCGAGCGACCAGCAACTGGAATCAGGTGTGCAACGGAGGGCTCGTCATGGGCGCGCTCGCAGTAGCAGAACGCCGTCCCGACCTGACGGAGTCGATAATAGAGAAGGCGTTGGCGACCAATCCGAGGGCGATGCGGAGTTATGCTCCCGACGGCGTATATCCCGAAGGATTCGGATACTGGGCTTACGGAACGTGGTACGAAGTGTTGATGATAGAGTCGCTGCGGTCGGCTTTGGGCGGCAGTGCGGGTCTGGAACGGGCGGAGGGCTTTCTCGCGTCGGCGGATTTCATGAATTTCATGGTCGCTCCGTCGGGCGTATGCTACAACTTCTCCGACTCCCCCGCCGCCGCCAATGTCATCAATCCGCTGCTCTACTGGTTCGCCGCCGAAACGGGGAACATCAATCTTGTACGGCACGACAGAGAACGGACGGTAGCGAACGGAGAAAAACTGCGAATCGAAAGCCCGCGGATGCTGCCGTTCGCGATGCTGTTCGCATCGCGGTGCGATTTCGGCAAGACTGCCGATGACGGCACAAAATTTTGGTGCGGACGCGGCGACATGCCGTTATTCATGTATCGCGACGGGGACACCTATCTCGCAGCGAAAGGCGGTTCGCCGAGCCACTCCCACGCCCACATGGACGGAGGGTCGTTCGTCTACGAGTGGGGCGGAATACGCTGGGCGGCAGACCTCGGCTCACAGAACTACTATTCGCTCGAAAGCAGGGGCGTAAAACTGTTCGCCAAAGGGCAGGACAGCCCTCGTTGGTCGGTATTCAGGCTGTCCAACGCATCGCACAACACACTGACGATAAATGACAAACTGCATCGCTACGAGGGCAAGGCGGAGATGCTCGAAACGTACTCGGAGGAGGGTCGCCACGGTGCGCGGTTCGACCTCGCACCGATACTTTTCGACGTTGCGAAGGCGGAACGCACAATCACTATCGATGATGATGCGAAAGTTACGATAGAAGACGATATTGTCGCCGGCGACACGTCGTGCCATGTACGATGGACGATGGTTACGGGGGCGAAACCGCGCATAACAGACAGCCGGACGATAGAACTGGTGCAGAACGGTCGGAAACTGCTCGTCCGCGCATCGTCGCCGAAGCGAATCGAGGCATTCGTGATGTCGAACGACCCGACGCACGACTACGACGCGCCGAATCCGAACACATGCCGCATCGGGTTCCTGACCGACATCAGGCGCGGAAAACAGGCGGTGATAAAGGTGGAACTGGTGCCGGAGAAATAACAATGGCATTAAAGTCCTTAAAGTCTTTAAGGACCTTAACGAGATTAGGGCTGCACCGTAAAGTGCAGCCCTAATCGTTACGGAAAAGCGCAGACGCTATTTCTCCTCCTCGTAGCCGTCGGCTTTGGCACTCCACATCGTAAGCAGTGTAAGAGTACCGAGAATAGCCATGACGAAGATGGTGATATACGCCGCATTCCAGCCGTAGTGCTGTGCCACGAAACCGAAGCCCACGCCGGAAACTATCGTGCTTGCGTAACCGAAGATACCGAGGATACCGTTAGCCGTCGCAGCCGCTCTGTTGGTAGCCTGATTGGCTGCCGCGATACCTAACAGTGCCTGCGGACCGTAGATGAAGAATCCTATGAACGTGAACGGAATCAGCATCAGCCACCACGACGAGCCGGCAGGGATAGCCCAGAATGCCGCGATAGAGAGCATAGTGCCAATCATGCAGAATACGCACGTATGGTGAGCCTTGCTCTTGAAGATATGGTCGGTCGCCCAGCCGGCAACGACCATACCGATATTGCCGCCGACGAACTCGAACACGATGCAGAGCGTGGTAGCGACCGCCAGCGACAAGCCCTTAGATTCGGTGAGCAGCGTAGGTCCCCAATCCAAAGCGGCGAAACGCACCACATAGACGAAGAAATTGGTAACGGCGAGCGTCCAGATAAGGCGGTTGCCGAAGACCTTGCGGCGAACGAACGCCTTATATTCGGCACTCTCCTCCGGAGTCTGGACGATGACCTTCTTCTTGCCCACAACCTCCGGCAGACCTACGTCCGACGGCGAGTCTTTGAGAATCAGAGCAAGTGCTATCGAGCCTACGAGAGCAATGGCGGCAGGAATGATGAAGCACCAGCGCCAAGCATAGTAGTGCTGGGCGAACGTAAGCACTTTCGGGTCGGTGATGTCGAGATTGAGGTTAGCCGCGATATTGGCTACCACCTCGGCGTTCGCGCTCAAATCGACGCCCAAATGCGGCATGATATACCAGCCGCAAAGTCCGAATACCAGACCTGCACCGATGGAGTGCGACATATTCCATACGGACATCTTCGTCGCCAGTTCCTTCGGAGGAATCCACTGGGTGAGCGTCTTCGTGCAAGGAGGTACGCCCATGCCCTGCAAGTAGCCGTTGATAACCCAGATGATACCCATGAAATATACGAGAACGCTCGTGAACGTCAGTTCCACTCCGATATTGTTCGCCAGTGCGATAATCCAGCCTGCGATAGTGTCGCTGCAACCGAAGAGGATATTGACAACTGCGCAAAGGAACAGTCCGAGCGACATCACCTTGCGTGCGCTGTTGCGGTCGGTGATGATGCCATTCACGAAACGCGAAAGACCGTAGATAACGCCGTTGAACGTCAGGAACAGACCCAACTGCACCTTGGAGATGCCGAATTCCGCAGTCAGACCCGGCATGGCGACCGAAAAGTTCTTGCGGACGAAATAGAAGAGCGCGTAACCTATCATCGTAACGACGATAGTGCGTATCTGCCAGTAGTTAAAGGATTTGGTTGTATTCATGGTTCACTATTTATTTTACTTCCCAAATACCGCCCTTGCCGAACAGACGCTCGACCAGTTCAGGCAGATAACCGCAGCGATAGATTACGTCGATATTGGCGTAACGGCTTCTCATGTAAGGGATATAGGAGAATGTCTTGCGCAGACGCTCGCGGGTTACGCCGATATGCTCCGGCTCGTAAGGCGCGCCGACGAGACGCAGATTCTCGTGTACCTCGTCGAACGGAATAATCTGCTTGCGGATAGCCTCCTTCAACTCCGACCACGACGATTTGAGTGCTTCGAGTTGTGCGCGCAACTCCTCTTTCGACACATATTTGTCTTTCGTCTCCTTCAAGGCGCGGGCGAGATGACCCGGTTTGCCCTCGAACACCTCGTGAATCTCCTTCTCCTGCTCTTCCCAACTCTTCCAAGCCTCAACGCACTTGTCCACATCGAGGTTGGCAAGGTCCTTTTCGAGCAGGAATTCAATCGAAGCGGTCGAAACCAGAGTGCCGATACCCACCTTGAATCCGTGCGAAACGTGTTTGCCCTCGAAACAGAGGTTCTCCATATCCCAGCAGTGCGAGAACTGGTGTTCCGTACCCGAAGCCGGACGGCTCGACTGCAAAGCCTGCATAGCGAAGCCGCTCATGAGCAGACCCTCGGAGAGTTTCTCAGTCATCGCGACATCGCCAGCGTGAACCGCAGCCGGAGCGGAGAGTGCATCGCGCAATCCGTCCTGAACCAAATCCCACGAGAACTTGTCGATTTTCTCGTTGCCGGTAACGTCGGCGAGCATCCAGTCGGCAGCCGCAGGAATCTTCGCGATAAGGTCGGCATAGCCCGAAGCAGCCAGTTCCTTCGGAGCGGCAGCGGCGATAACCGGGTCCATTACGAAACCGTAAGGGGCTGGGCAACTGAACGTCTGCTTGTTGCCGTCCTTGGTGATGGATGCACCGAACGCGGTATAACCGTCCATCGAAGCGGCTGTACCCACGCACATGTACTTGCGACCGACGACGTGCGAAACATATTTGGTAAGGTCGTTGATAACGCCCGAGCCTACCGCAATGGCGCAAGCGTCGGTAGCCTCCAAACGCGCTTGGAGTTGCTCGACGAATTTCCACTCGGCATAGAGTTCGGGGTCGGTGAAAATCAGCGGCTCGTCCTGCGGAACGCCTGCCGCTTCGAGCGAAGCGAATACCGCCTTACCCGCAACTTCCCATGTATTGTTGTCGGCGATGATTATCGCTTTCTTGCCAGGGAACAGTTTGAGGAACATCTCGGCGGTACGCGAGACTGTACCTTCGCCGATGATAAGGTCTTTGGTGTCGGTCGTGCGTTGGAGCGCACTTTCTACTTTGTTCATAAATTTCGGTTTTAAGTATATTGATTCTATTTCTTCTGTCCGTAATAGGCGTTCTTGCCGTGCTTGCGATCGTAGTGCTTCTCTATCAGATTGCGGTTCATCACGATAGACGGATTGAGGGCTACCGAAACCGAAGCCATCTTCGCCACCTCCTCCAATACGACCGCATTGTGCAGCGCATCGGCGGCATCCCTGCCCCATGCGAACGGTCCGTGGTGATTCACCAGAACCGCAGGCGTGTGCATCGGATTGATGTCGCAAAAGCACTCGGCGATAACGTCGCCCGTCGAGGCTTCGTAACTATCCTCTATCTGCTGCGGAGTCATTTCGCCCGTACACGGAATGTCGCAATAGAAATGGTCGGCATGCGTCGTTCCGATATTCGGAATCGGAAGTCCCGCCTGCGACCATGCCGTGGCGTAGGTTGAATGGGTATGCACCACGCCGCCGACCTCCGGAAAATTGCGGTATATGGCGACATGCGTAGGCGTATCGGAGGACGGGCGGAGACTGCCCTCGACGACTTTTCCGTCCAAATCTACGACGACCATATCTTCGGCAGTCATTTCGTCGTATGAAACCCCGCTCGGTTTGATGACCACAAGTCCGCTTTCGCGGTCGATAGCCGACACGTTGCCCCAAGTGAGAATAACCAGATTGTGTCTGACCAAATCGAGGTTCGCCTTCAACACCTCCTCTTTCAGTTCGTCCAACATAAATCAAAAAGAAAAAAGGTTCATAACGGATTTTGCGAAACGATACGATGTCTGCACATCGGTATTTTTCGACTTACAAAGGTAATAATAAAAGTAGACAATGAAAAATTTAACGTACAAAAGATACGAAAACGACACAAAAGCGCAACGAATCGATAACCGTTCGTTGCGCAAAAGGAAAGCGAAACACTCCGTATCGAAAATATCGGAGCAGCCTACCGTTTCTGTTCGAGATACTTTTTCATGCGGTCGGGGAAATCGGTCGAGATATAGGTTATGCCGTGTTTCACAGCCCAGTCGGCGACCTCCTCGTTCTCGACCATCCACAGCGTAGTGGCTATACCGAGTTCGTTCGAGCGACTGACGAGTTCGGGACGGTTCATGAATACGTTCAGATTGTAAGACAGACCGCCGAAGCCCTCTTTTCGGGCGGCATCGGCATCGACGGATGTCCACAGGTTGCTCGAAACGTAGACTACACAATTCTCGGGAGCGAGGCGCACGAACTCACGGCAGGCATGACGGCTGAACGAGATGAACTCCGTCTGCTCCATCGTACCCGTTTCGCGGCAGAGGGCGACGATTCTTTCAGCCACCTCGGTTTCGATTGCGGGAGTGGCGTGCTTCTTCATTTCGAGAATCAGTTTGGTGTTCGGGTCCTTGCGCCCCTGTTCGAGCCACTGGCGCAGAGTGGGAATCTTGTGTCCGTTCTTCAACGTAACTTTCGAGATTTCCTTATAAGAACTCTTCTGGGCATCGAGTTCGTCGGTGATTTTCGGACCGTGGAAAACGATGAGTTCACCGTCCGATGTCATATTCACGTCGAACTCCACACCGTATACGCCGAGTTTCTGGGCATTGGCAAGGCTCGACAGCGTATTCTCCTCGGAACCCGCGGTTTTGTAGAATCCGCGGTGAGCCACTATTTTCGGTTGTGCGTATGCCGACAGAGCGGCGAACGACAACAAAACGAGCAATGATTTTTTCATTCGGGTAAAGGTTTTAAGGTTGTTTGCCACAAAGATAAGAAAAAGGCGCAAGAAACGGCGGCGGAATTTCTCAAAAAATAAAGTCTTTAAGGATTTAACGTCCTTAAAGACTTTATCACACGATATACCGCCCTGCGTTACGACAATGCGATAAGCACGAGTATCTGCGCCGTAAAGATTCGCAGGAACATCGTCAGCGGATAGACCGACGCGTATGCGACCGAAGCGCGGTCGTCGGTAGCGACCGTATTGGCATAAGCAAGTGCCGGAGGGTCCGTCATACCGCCCGAAAGCAGTCCCATAATCGAGAAATAGTCTATGTGGCACAACTTGCGCGCGATGAAACCGACGATAAGCAGTGGAAGCATCGTTATGATGACGCCGTAGAGTATCCACCAGTAACCGCCGCCGACAATCGAACTTACGAACGACTCGCCCGCACCGAGACCGACCGCCGCAAGGAACAGCGAGATGCCGATTTCGCGAATCATCATGTTGGCACTGTTGGTCGTAAAGGTTACGAGTTTGTATTGCGGACCGTAGCGGGCGACGAGAATCGCCACAATCAGCGGACCTCCCGCAAGACCGAGTTTGACAGGTTGCGGCACACCCGGGAACATGATCGGAATCGAGCCGAGCAGCACGCCGAGGAAGATTCCGACGAATATCGGGAACAGATTCGGGTGGTCGAGACGTTTCACCGAATTGCCGAGGATGGCTGCCACCTGATCGAGGTCGCTGTTGCGACCTACGACGACTACCACGTCGCCCATTTGCAGGCGCAGTTCGTAGGATGCCACGAGTTCGATACCGGCACGCACGACACGGGTAATGGTTACGTTGTAGTTCTCGCGAATATGCAGGTCGCCGATATGCTTGCCGTTGAGTTGCGGTTTGGTAACCAGAATGCGGCGTTTTTCGAGACTGGACGACGACGAGTGCCACTGTTTGTCGTCCACGGCAACCTTCTCGCCGACAAGCGACTGTACGAGTTCGACATCCTGACTGCTCACGACGATGCGCAGTATGTCGTTCTCGTGAAGAACGGTTTCGCCCGATGCGATTTTCTGCTTCATGTCCCCGCACATCATTCGCGCCACCACGAATTTGCTGCGGGCGATACGCCCCACGTCCGCCACCGTCTTGCCGATAACAGCCTTGTTGGTTACGCGGATATCGACGCGTACCGTACGCGGTGCGCTGTCCTTGTCGGTATTCTCCGCCTCCTTCTCTATCTTGATGCGGAATACGGCGCGGATGATAAGCATCGAAACGATGATGCCGATAACACCCAACGGATAAGCCACAGCGTATGCCGATGCGAGAGTATTGTCGTTATATCCGGCGACATCGGATATGGTCTGTTGCGCCGCACCGAGACCCGGTGTATTGGTTACCGCTCCCGACAGTACGCCGACCATCGTAGTGAGTTCTTCACCCGTAACGACATGTATCGCATAGCAGATAACGCATCCCAGCAGGATTATCGTTGCCGCAAGCAGATTCAGGCGCAAGCCGCCCTCTTTCAGCGAGGAGAAGAAACCCGGTCCGACCTGCAAACCGATGGAATAGACGAACAGAATCAGTCCGAACTCCTTGACGAAATGGCAGATGCGGGGATCGATGCCCATTCCGAAATGCGACAAAAGAATACCTACGAACAGCACCCATGTAACGCCGAGCGATATGGAACCGAACTTGATGCGGTTCAACAGCAGACCGAACGCGATGGTCAGAGCGACAATCAGTACCGAATTGGCGATGCTGTTCGAGAAAAACAAATCAATAAACCACTGCATATAGAAACATTTATTTAACCCAACGGGAATAGTATTTCGGAAGCGATGCCGAATTGTGGCGCAAAGATATTAAAAATATTTACAAATAAAAAGTGACGGGAGATTGTTTTTAGAGCGGACGGAGGCGGGCAGGTACGAATGGGGAGGGCAGGCAGGATTAAAGTCTTTAAGGTCATTAAGGAGTTTAAGGTCCTTAATGAGACAATCGGGAAATCTGCATCAATAATCCGACGAAAGCGATTCGAGCCACTCCAAGGTTTCGACAGACAGCGTATCGGTGCGGTCCGACCACGCCTTGCGGCGAATCAGACGTTCCTTGCGGCGGTCGAGCGCATCGTTAATCGGGAAAGCCGGTTTTTCGAGAGCCTCCTTCACTTCGCGCAGCGATTCGCGGATTTTGCGTTTGAACACATCCTCTTTCGTCGGACGGCGGTCCTTCTCCCACGAGAAGCCCTGCAAGAAGAGCGGCTGGCTCTCGGGAATCTTGTCCATAGGATAGAATATGTACGTAGGATTGCCGCGATAGGTGATGCCGACTATACGGCGGTCTTCGATATACGACGTCATGTCGGCACTCTCGATATACGCCATCATCGTTATCTCCGGCGGGTTGTTCTCCTCCATATAGTATATGGTCTGGACGTTGCCGTTCACGTCGTTGCGGTAAATCTGGTTGTCACGGAAATGCGCGCTCATCTCCTTGCCCGCAACCTGATTGTAGTGCAGGGTATCGATTTCGGCGACAGTCAGAGGCTTGCCTTCGAAATCAGCCCGCACGACCTGCTGGTTCTGCGTGATAACGTGCATTATTTCGGAGGTGATTTGGTTGTTGTCGTTCCAAAGCACCGGAGATATGTACATGTGTATTACCGAATCGACGGTAGAGAATGTCAGCGAGTCGCACACCGACTGGAAATCGGAGCGGAACATGCGCACGTTGCGATAGCCGAGCAGCAGACGGTAGGTGGAATCCACAGCCAGCGTATCGGCGGCGAGAGAATCCGCCTCAATCTTCGGGAAATATATCGCAAGCAGCGAATCGAGCATACGGTTCACCGACGAATCCTGCTGCATGAGTTCGGCAGCGAACATCGAATCTATGCCCGCCATGACCGTCGAATCGGCAGGAGCGACCTTTATACCCTTTTTCGCCATTTTAGCCAGCGACTTGCGCAGGCGTTCGTCAGCCCTCAACTGCGCTTTTGCCCTGCGTGCCGAATCGGCAGCCTCCATGCGACGCAGTTGCGCTGTACGTTTCGCCTGACGGCGGTCGGCTATCTCGTCGAGTTTCTTGCGCAACGCCTCAGCCTTTATCTTCTTCTGCTCCGCACGCTCCTTTTTCGCCTGCTCTTTCAGCAATGCGCGCCGCTGCGCCTTCGTCAGAGTATCCGCCGCAGCGACTGCGAGAGAATCGGTCTTCAACGAATCCGCCTGCAAAGTATCGGCAGGCAGAGAATCCGTAACGACAGCAGCAGGCGAATCCGCAGCATCGGTTTTCGCTACGTAATCGGATTTCGCATCCTCCTTGTGTTCGCCGCTGCGACCTCGGCGGGCATCAACCCCGCGACGTGCCGCATCGGACGCCTTGTCCGCCTTGCGGCGCAAATCGTCGGACGTACCTGCGTTCTCCTTTCTGCCGTCCGTTCCGGCGGCACCGCTGCCATCCGCAGTACGCGCTTCCGTCCGTTTTTCGGCTGTCGGCGAAGCCGTATATCCATTCGATTTAGCCTCTTCCTCCGCCGCAGCGCGTTCGGCAGCCTCTTTCGCTTCGGCTTCCGCCTTTTCGCGCTCCAAACGTTCGCGTACAGGGTCTTTCGTATATAGGAACATCGAATCGGAACGCATGAACACTGAATCGCCCTGGCTCAAATCGTAACTTATCACCGACGGGTCTTTCGTCAGGAACACGTCGCCGGGCTCTTTCCAGTATTCGCCCCAGTCGCCGAACGCCATCATCTTCTGTGTGCGGTCGTCGAGTTGGATATTGCGTTTCAATCTCACATAGCCGTCATTGCGATAGTAGTCGAGCGTATCGCTCCACAACTCCTGTTCATCGGTAAGCACATAGCCGTTGAGCGTCAATGAGTAGCGTTGGCTGTCGCGGTCGAACGAACCGCGGTCGGCATAGAGATACTCCTTTTCGCCCTCGTTCCAGATATTGGTATTCTCGAAGAACTGCGCACGGTTGGTCTCGACATTGTAAATGACGGAATCACCCGTCATTTCGTATGTATCGTTGCGCATCTGCACGTTCTCGACACAGATGATGTCTTTCGGGTCGGAGTAGTAGTATCCGCGTTCGGATTCGAGCAGGTTGTCTTCATCCATAACCACTCCGCCGCCGTAATACTCGCCGATATTGGTGGCGGTGTTGAACTTGAAATTGTAGGTATAGAGCGTAGCCCCGCGGTCCACCACCTTCACTATCTCGGAATATACGCGGGCTTCGTCCTTCTCGCGGTCGTAGTCGGCGCGGTCGCCGTAGATATAGGTCGTACCCTTGTTTATCAGCACGTTGCCGAAGCACTCCAATCTGGCATCCGAATGCCGCACCGCACTGTCGCACGTGATGACCGCTCCGTTATGATGCGCGGCGACGTTGCCGACGAGAATCTGCAACGTTACGCCCGATATTTCGCGCTGGAAGCCGTCGTCCGATTTCAGGTCTATCATCCGACCTCCGTCGTCCGACGTTTCGCCCGATTGTCCGACCGGCTTCGGAGGCTGCTGCAAAGCGGGCGCAGTGCTACCGCCCGCAAAGACGAAACCCGCCAATACGAACAGCGAAACCGCAATTGCAACTACCCTTCTGCGCACGACTTCCGAATTTGAAATACGTTACTTTTCGACCCACTTTCTGTTCTCGAACTCGCCGTCGCGGAATTCGGGTGCGACATAGACATACATCGCATCTATTTTGCGGTCGAGCCACTCCTTGAAAGCCTTCTGCTGCTTGTCGGACAGTGCCATCTGCTCCAACCGCAGATAGTCTTCGTCGAGCGACGCTGCGTGAGCAGGTATGATTTCGACGAGTTTCACGATTTTGCACAGGTCGTTGCCCATAAGGTCGGATGTGCGGTAGGCAGGCGAAATCTCGCCCACTTTCAGTCGGCGTATGGCATTGTAGTCGTCGATGCTCTTTCCGCCGCCGATACCGAAATCCTCTTTGAGGAATTTGGTCGCCGTGAGTTTCGCATCGAACGCCGAATAGCGTTCCAACAAGTCGTGGTTGGAGACGATACCGCCGTTCATCTTGGAATACTTGTCATCCGAGAACTGCGCCGCAGCCTTCTCGAACGAAATCGAATCGGCGCGGATGACACCGGCTATGCTGTCGAGTTTGAGCAGCGGAGCGGTAATCTCCTCGGTAGAATAGGTGGGACGCAGCAGAATATGGCGGCAATGGTACATCTGCCCCTTCTTGTCGATAAGTTGGATAAGGTGGAATCCGAACTCCGTCTCCACGACCTCCGACACCTGCCCCGGCTTCAACTCTTCGAGCGCATCGGCGAACGGTTTCACGAAACCTGCCGCCTGCATCGGTTCGAGTTCGCCGCCGCGGATAGCCGAAGGGTCTACCGAATACATGCGGGCGAGGACGGAGAATTTGGTTTTGCCCGTTACGATGCGTTCGCGCATGTCGAGCAGACGCTCGCGGGTACGACGCTTGGCAGCATCGATTCCATCGGGGAACTTGGTGATATGGGCATAGACATACTGTTCGGCTATAATCGGGAGGCTGTCCTTGTCGATATTGCGGTAGTAGCGTTCCACTTCGCCAGGCACGACGGTTATCTTGCTGACGACCTCGTTCTGCATGGCTGCGGCATACGACTGCTCCTCGAAACGGCGGCGCAGAAGTTCGCGGATATGGTAAATCGCCATGTGGTTCTTCTTTTCGAGAGCGGTAATCGAACCCGCATCTTCGATAAGTGCCTGTATCTGCGACTCTACGCGTTGGAGGACATCGCCGTTGTTTATCGACACGGAGTCGATAAGAGCCTGATTGTAGAGCAGTTTCTGCATGAGCAGATGTTCGAGAGCCTCGTTTTTCGGGTCGCGGTCGGACGTATAGCCCTCCGACCTGCGCTGCTCGACCAACTGACCGGCGAGTTGCTCCACGTCGGAGTATGTAATCGACGAATTGCCGACCACGGCAACCACCTTGTCCAACATCACGAAACGTTTCTGCGCATACGTTCCGCAGACCGCCGCGCACACGAGCATCGCTATCAATAAACTCTTCTTCATTCGAATATATACGGTTTTAATACAATTTCAACATTATGTTTCGGGCTGCTGTCCGCTCTTCTCCTCGCAGAAGATACGGGCGTTGCCGTTTTCGAGCGCACTGCGCATTATGTTCTCCTCGCGTGCATGGAGCACCTCGCCCTGACGCTGGTTGATAAGTATGCGCCGGATATTCTCCTTCGCCATGAAAAGCGGCATCATGTCGCCCTCGACGAGCGCATCGGTTATCTGGAAGCAGTAGTACGTGCGGTCGTGGTGAATCTGCTGCACACCACGCTTGGACAGATAGGAGTCGTAACTCATCGAGCGCAGCACCGGCAGATTGCTGAGGAATTCGGTGAAATCGACCCATTCGCCGAACGTCGTCAGGCGCAGGTTGTTCTTGCGGCACAACTCCTCGAAATCCCTGTTCTCCTCCTTCTTCGGCGAAGCCATAAGACGCAGCAACTGTTCGCGGCGGCGATAGTTCTCGCCGACAGCCACGATACGCCCCTTGACAATCGATTTCGTAAGCCGGAAATCGCCGCGATGGCTGTCGTAATAAGCCTCTATCTCCTCGTCGGTTACGTCGTTGTGCATCTCCGTGTCGAGATAGTACTGCTCGATTTTGCGGATAAGCAGCGACTGGCGGTAGTCGTCCACCATGCGGTCGATATCGGATGCCGACGACGAGAACATCAGTTCCGCCTCCTGCAACTTCAACTGCTTGACAATCCACTTTTCGACATACGCATCCACGTAGTCGGCACTGTCCGCGCCCGTAAGCCCTTTCGGCAGCACGGCATTTATATCGGAGGTCGAAAGTTGCTTCTTGCCGACACGAGCCAGCACTTCGTCGCCGGAGAAAATGGCGGACGAATTGCGGCAGGAGACCGCGCAAAGCGATAAAATCGCGACCGTTATACCAATTACAAATTTCATATACAACCTGCAAAGATAAGATTTTTACCGGAATAAAACGCATTACGGCGTAATAATATTGCCACACGCGCTCAAATATATATGCAAATGCAATCAGACTATATGTTTGCAAAGAGTGTTCCCGCGATTTCCGCACGCAGCCGATGCGCATGGCTGCATCCCGCCTACCGCCGGAAAACCTTGCGCCAAGCCTCGACGGAGAAAAGCAGGAATATCAGGACGGAGATGCCGTACACGGCGTGGTAGACGCTGCCGCCGCCGAGAATATCACCCAACGGCACATCGTCCAGACCGAGACATATCAGAGCGAACGCAAAGGCGTTGTTTATCGAATGGAGGATAATCGTCGAGAAGAGCGAATGCGTCCTTATGTAAATCGTGCCGAAAATTCCGCCGACGACGAATCCTGCCAACGCTGTGGACGGCTCGACATGCACCAGTCCGAAAAAGAGTGCCGAAATCAGTACCGCGACGGCATCGCCCCAGCGGCGGCGCACGGTTTCGAGAACGAGCCCGCGGCAGAGTATCTCTTCAAAGACCGGCGCGAGAACCACGGCGGTAACGCAAGCCCAGAAGCCGCGTCCGACGCCCGCATTTTCAATGCTCGGCAGCATCGCCATAAGCGGTTCGAGAACGATTTGGGCGGCAATCACCCAAACGGTACCCGAAAGAATTATGTTGGGATTGAATCCCGCCACGGAGAATCCCGCGAAAGAGCGTCTGCCGCCGCGGAAACGGATATAAAGGTATATCGCCAGCAGCGAAACCGTCATGGAAACGGGATAGAGAACCGCCATTCCCTCGCCGCGAAGAATCTGCGCCCGCATATATGATTCGATATCCTCGACCTGCAAGTCCGAAATTTCGGGAAGATGCAGTCCGCACAACGACAGCAGAACCGCCGTCAAAGTCTGCGTTACGAAAAACAGAACCATGATGACGATAATGTCGCCGACGGCGGGAAACGCCTTGCGCCGCGGCTTCTCCGCCGACGGCGACACATTCGGCGCAGGCTCCTGCGCCGCATCTTCTGCCGTAAAATTCCCGTTATTTCCAGTCATGACTCTTTCGGTTTCGAGCGTCAAAGATAATCAATTCGCGGCAAATATCGGCAATTCCGCCGTTTTATCCCGAAATTTCGCGGCAAAATCGCCGTCGAAAAGCCCGCCGATACCGAAAACACAAATTTTCCGCCGAATGTTTTGCCGTTTTACGAAAAACATCTATTTTTGTGTTGTCTATGAACCCATTACGCAATATCATCCACAGCGGTTTCCCGAAATTTTTCGGGGGGGGGATTTTTGTACTTTTCGCCCGACCGATAGCGGCAGATTCACAATACTAACAAATCATATTAAAGTCCTTAAAGTCTTTAAGGTCGTTAAAGACACTAAAAATCTTTTCACTATGGAGAAACTATGTCTTCTCCCGTATCTCACGCCGCAGGTACGGGCAATCATGCTTTCAACGGAGCGAGGTTTTGCGGCAAGCCTCGAAGACCCAGTTACAGACCCTGAAATCGAATGGTAGCCATGAAAAAACTTTTACTTTTTGCAGCCGCGGCGATGACGTTCGCCGCCTGCTCGACGGATACGACCGAAGATATTGCGGTTCTGCCCGACGGAACACTGCGGGTATCATTTTCGGATGACGATTCGCGAGTGCAACTCGACGAAAATTCCCGAACCGTCTGGAACGAAGGCGACCAGATTTCGGTATTCAACAAGACTGACGGCAACGAATGCTGGCGATTCGACGGAAAGACCGGCGATACCGTCGGAACTATTTCGAGAGTAAGCGGGAGCGCGGGCGGCTCCGCAATCGGCAAAATATTCGCCGTATATCCGTATGCCGAATCCAATGCCGTTTCCGCCGACGGCACTATTACGACGGAGATTCCCGCGACACAGAAATACTGCGCCGACAGTTACGGCGTAGGCAACAATATTATGGTTGCGAGCAGCGAAAGCGGCGACCTTGCATTCAAGAACGCTCTCGGCTGGATAAAGATACGGCTTTCGGGTACGGAAACCGTAAAATCACTCGTACTCGAAGGCAACGACGGCGAGACACTGACCGGCACAGCGACCATCGATGCCGATTTGACCGTTTCGCTCGCAGCGGATGCGGCAAAATCGCTGACGCTCGATTGCAGCAAGGGAGTTACGCTATCCTCCGACCCGACAGCATTCTATTTCGCGGTAGTTCCTCAGGTATTCGAGAAAGGAATAACCGTTACGGCGCACTACTCCGACGGCTCGACATTCGAAAAATCGACCGACAAAACAATCACCGTCGAACGAAATCATATCGTGCCGATGACTAAATTTGACGCAACCGTAATCCCCAACAATCAAATATGGTATACAACTACAAACAGTAAAATTATAGAACCGAGAAATCCCGAAGATTTCGGAGCAAGCATAATTTCCAATACTTATAAAGATGGAAAAGGAATTATCATGTTCAACGGCGACATTACGCATATTCCAAAACTTGCATTTTTTGCAGACAACAGCCACAACATGACAAGTATTACAATTCCAGACAGCATTGTTTCAATAGGCGATTCCCCATTTCTTGGTTGCAACGGTCTTATTGCATTTTATGGAAAACTCGCATCATCGGACAATAGATGTTTGGTTTTAAACGGTAAACTTATTGCTTATGCCCAATACGGATTAACATCATATACTATTCCCGACAACATTACAACAATAGGATATAATGCATTTAGTAATTGCAATAACCTCACGAGCATCACAATCAGCGACAACGTTAAAACAATAGAAGACTATGCTTTCGCAGAATGCCTTCAATTAACAGACATCACTATCCCCGACAGCGTCATCTCAATCGGAAACGGAGCATTCGCCAATTGCGGATGTCTGACTGACATTTCTATACCCAAAGGCGTTACGGCAATCAGAGATTGGTCATTTTTAGGATGCGTCAATCTTACAAACATTACGATTTCCGACAGCGTTACTTCGATTGGGAGTTCTGCGTTCCGAGGTTGTACCAGTTTGACAAACATAGTAATTCCTGACGGTGTTAATACAATTGGAAATTACGCATTTCTCAGATGCGATAATTTAACGACATTTTACGGAAAACTTGCATCGGAGGATAACCGATGTTTGATTATAGACGACAAATTGGTCGCTTTTGCTCCCGCAGGTTTAACAGAATACACCATTCCTGCAAATGTTATAATAATCGGAGATACCGCATTCTACAATTGCAGCAATCTAAAAGATATAACTCTTCCAGACTCTGTTACTGCAATTGGAATCGGCGCATTTCAAGAATGCAAAAGTCTGGCAAAAATAAAAATGTCCGACAATGTTACAGAGATAGGATTAACTGCATTCTCTGAATGTTGCGGTTTAACCAATATTACAATTCCTAATTCTATCTGTTCAATAGGAGAATGTGCTTTCTCTGGATGCACCAATTTAATGACGTTTTACGGAAAATTTTCGTCGTCAGATAATCGCTGTTTGATTTTAGACGGCAAACTTATCGCTTTCGCTCCATATGGTTTAACCGAATACACTATTCCAGATAACGTTACAATCATAGGCTGGAACGCATTCGCCAATTGTAACAATCTGACGGACGTCATAATCAATAACAACATTAAAATCATCGGAGATTATGCTTTTTACAATTGCAAAAATCTAACAAACATATATTGCAAGAATATATATCCGCCTAAACTGGAATATAACACATTCAATAACATTTCGTCATCGGCAAATATATATGTTCCCCAGCAATCAATAGACAAATATACAAATGCACCAGATTGGCAACAATATAGTAAATATATAGTCGGTTACGAATACGCAGACCTGCCTGATATACCCGAGCCGGATTATTATATTTCGTCCGATTACTCGGCGGACGGTACGGTGCAGACATTACAGAAAGCGACTGTCGGCAGGGGAATAGACATAATACTGATGGGCGACGCATTCTCCGACCGGCAGATAGCCGCAGGCGATTACGACACGGCGATGCGGCAGGCTGCGGACAATCTGTTCACCGAAGAGCCTTACAAATCGTTCCGCAACATGTTCAACGTATATGCCGTTACTGCCGTATCGGCAACCGAAGGTTACGAACACGAAAATACCGCATTCAGCGGGTATTTCGGCGATGGGACCATAGTCGGCGGCAACGATGCGAAGGCATTCGAGTATGCGCAAAAGGCGATTGCGGCAGAACGAATGGACGATGCACTGATAGTCGTGATGATGAACTCGCAGGAATACGCGGGAACATGCTACATGTACTATCCGTCGTCGAACAGCGACTACGGACGCGGAGTATCGGTCGCATATTTCCCTCTCGGCACGGACAACGACATGTTCGCCCAACTGCTGCATCACGAGGCTTGCGGACACGGTTTCGCAAAACTCGCCGACGAATACGCATACGAATATATGGGAGCAGTCCCGACCGATTATGTATCGCAAGTACGAAATTGGCAGAGCGACTGGGGATGGTATAAGAACGTCGATTTCACCTCCGACCCTGCGACGGTGAAATGGCACACGTTCCTATCCGACCCGCGGTATGCGAACGAAGGACTGGGTGTATTCGAGGGCGGCGCGACATACTGGACGGGCGTATGGCGACCGACCGAGAATTCGATAATGCGCTACAACACGGGCGGATTCAACGCTCCGTCGCGCGAAGCGATATACTATCGAATCCATAAACTCGCATACGGCGAGTCGTGGAATTACGACTACGAAGATTTCGTCGCCTACGATGCCGTAAACCGCAAGGCGTCGGCGGGCATATCGTTCTCGACACCGATAGTGCCGAAAGACTTCGTGCCGCTCGCTCCGCCGGTCGTAGTCGGAAAGTCGTGGCGCGACGCCAGATAACCGATTGTTTCCCGATAAAAACGGGCGCGCCGTAGCAGGTGCGCCCGTTTTTTTTTCGGAGTTTGCGTTATTTTTATTAAATTTGCCCGATTGTATCTCCTCGCGCAAAGGCGTCGGAGCATAAACGACACATTTTCATAAAACGAACACAAAATGGCGAAAGTAATAGCACTCGCGAATCAGAAAGGCGGCGTGGGCAAAACCACGACGGCGATAAATCTGTCGGCATCTATAGCCCTGCTGGGCAAAAAGGTTCTTCTGCTCGACGCCGACCCGCAGGCGAACGCGACGTCGGGACTGGGATTCGACATCAATCTCGACGGAATATACGAGTGCATAACCGGCGAAAAGACCGCCGACGAGGTAATCGTCAAGAGCGAGGACGTGAAGAATCTGTGGCTGCTGCCGTCGAGCATCGACCTCGTGGCGGCTGACACCGAACTGCCGAAAATGGAGAACGCACACCATGTAATCAAGCGCATCATCGACAGTGTCCGCGACAGATTCGACTACATCTTCATCGACTGCTCGCCGTCGCTCGGATACACGACCGTCAATATCCTGACTGCCGCCGATTCGGTGATGATACCGGTGCAGTGCGAATATCTCGCGCTCGAAGGGTTGAGCAAGTTGCTCAACACCATAAAGATTGTCAAGAGCGGTCTTAATCCGTCGCTCGAAATCGAGGGCTTCGTGCTGACGATGTACATGCGCAACCGACTGAACAATCAGGTGGCGACCGAAGTGCGCGAACACTTCGGACCGCTCGCCTACGACACAATAATTCAGCGGAACATACGTTTGGGAGAAGCACCGTCGCACGGAAAACCGATAATGCTCTACGACGCCTCGGCTGTCGGGTCGATAAATTATCTGACGCTGGCGAAGGAGTTCCTCAAAAGAAATCGTAAAAAGTAAAAGATATGAAACAGAAAGGATTGGGCAGAGGCTTGGACGCCATATTCGGCAACGACACGATAGATGTCAAGGCGAAACCGATGGCGGAAATGACCGAAATCAAAATCGCCGACATCATACCGAACCCGACGCAGCCGCGCAAGCAGTTCGACGAGCAGGCACTCGAAGAACTCGCCGATTCGATACGCGTATTGGGGCTGATTCAGCCGATAACCGTCAAGAAAGACGGCGACAAATACCTTATCATCAGCGGTGAACGCCGCTGGCGTGCTGCGCAGGCAGCAGGTTTGGAGAGCCTGCCCGCATACATCCGCGACGTGGACGACACCAATCTGCATGCAATGGCTCTGGTCGAGAACATCCAGCGTCAGGACCTCAATGCGATAGAGGTCGCGCTCGGATTGCAGCGGCTCATAGACGAATGCGGACTGACGCAGGATGCACTGGCGGACAAGGTCGGCAAGAAACGTTCGACGATTGCCAACTACATGCGTCTGCTCAAACTGCCAAATGAGGTTCAACTCGCCGTCAAGGAGGGTATCATCTCGATGGGACACGCCAAGGCGATAGCATCGGTCGAGAACCGCCGCCAGCAACTCTCGCTGCTCAAAAAATGCGTAAAGAACAACATGTCGGTGCGACAGATAGAGGAGGCGGCACGCGCGCTCGCCGAGAAAACAGCACACGCCGCCGAACCGGTCGCCGAGGAGGAGTATCCGGAGTCGTACACCCGTCTGGTAGAGTATTTGGAGAAGTTCTTCTCGCAGGACATCAGCATCAAGCGCGGCAGGAACGGAGGCGGCAAAATCGTAATCGATTTCGCCGAGGACAAGGACATAGAGCGATTCATCGAACGGTTCGCCGAGAAACGATAGGCAGGGAATAATGGCAGCGAACGGGATAAAGGGCATCTGGCTTAAAGCAATCTTAATCGTAGCGGCGACAGCCGTATGCGGCATGGCGCATGCGCAGTTCGGCAGGCAACTGCGCGGACACCGCACCGTAATCCGCGGCGGCATGATACAGAAAGTCGATTCGCTCGCGCAGGCGAAAGCGGATTCGGCACGCGTCGCCACGCTCGCGGATTCGTTGTCGAAAATTCCCGCAGATTCGCTGTTCGCAGTATCCGATTCGCTGAAAATGATGTTGCCGGACTCCATACGGCGCGACCTGTTCGCCGCAATAGAGCCGGCGGATTCGCTGGCAGGAGATTCGGTGATGCTCACTGAAAAGCAACTCAAACGCCAGCAGCGGCGCGAGAACCGCAAACCGCTGTTGAGCGACTCGATGGCGTTGCGCAAGGTCTGCTGGGCATCGCTCGTACTGCCCGGTTTCGGACAAATCTACAACAAACAATACTGGAAACTGCCGATACTCTACGGTACGTTCGGCGCATCGCTCGGAATGTGCATCTACGAGAACAGCAAGTACAAGCCGCTGAAAAAGCAGTTCGACCAAATGACCGACCAGAGCCTGATACGCACCGAGGAGATGAACTCGTTGCAGTCGCGGATGATGCGGCACAACACGTGGCGGCAGGTGTTCATGATTACGACCATCGCATCGTACCTCTATTTCATCGGCGATGCCGCCGTCTGCTACTCCACCAACGAGGTTTCGTCTGTAAACAAGGCGACGACGCTCGCGACGATATGCCCTGGTGCGGGACAGATATACAACAAGAGTTATTGGCGCGTACCTATCGTAATCGGAGGATTCGCCACGACGATATACTGTATCGACTGGAACAACCGCGGATACCAGCGGTTCAAGAAGGCATACCGTCTGCGTTACGACTACGACCAGAATCCCGACAACTACCCTAACGGCGCGCAGGACGAGTTCGGCGGTCGCTACTCGGCGTCGTTCCTCAAAAACCTGCGCGACAGTTACCGACGCAACCGCGACCTGTGCATAATCATCACCGCGGGACTTTACGTCTTGCAGATAATCGACGCCCATGTGGACGCACACCTGCGCGACTACGATATTTCGGACGATTTGGCACTGAACATCCAGCCGATGATAGACTACTCCTACAACCCCGCGTTAAGGAGCAACAGCGCGACATTCGGAATGAGCCTCAACTTTACGTTCTGACAACATGATGAAACCCATACTTAAATCCGCCGTCCTCGGACTTGTCGCCATCGCTTTCGCCGGCACATGTTTCGCCGCGACCGCACCCGAGGGACGACGCAAAAGAAAAATTGTACCGAAACCCGTCTACGACACCATTCGCGTCGTCGTAACCGATACCGTGCGCATCGAACCTGTCGCGCCGCCGCGCATAGACACGCTCCGCACGTCGCTGTCGCCGGTCGAGATAGACTCGCTCGTCGATGTCTGGCACACATTGCAGACGCAGCAGGGAGACCGCCGGTTCTTCGAGCCTTATTCGGCGGAAACGGAGTCCGAAAAGTCGGTTCCAGCCGACTCGCTCTACCGTTCTCGACTCCGAGACCTCGTTTCTCCCGTGCATCTGCCCTACAACTATATCGTGCGCGGCTACATCAACCAATATCTCAACGGGCGTTGGAGCGCACTGGGTCGCATCGTGGCACTGTCGAAATACTATTTCCCGATTATCGAGCAGGAACTCATCAATGCCGGTCTGCCCGTCGAACTGCGTGCGCTGCCGATTATCGAGTCCAACCTCTCGTCCCTCGCGACATCGCGAATGGGGGCGGTCGGAATGTGGCAGTTCATGCCTTCGACCGGAAAGAATCTCGGGCTGGAAATAAACTCGCTCGTCGATGAACGCTGCGACCTGATATTATCGACACGCGCCGCATGCCGCTTTCTGAAAGACCTCTACCGCATCTACGGCGACTGGACGCTGGCTATCGCCGCCTACAACTGCGGACCGGGCAACGTGAACAAGGCTATCGCTCGGGCAGGAACGAACTGCAAGACATTCTGGGACATCTACGACTACCTGCCGCGCGAAACACGCGGATACGTCCCGAAGTTCATCGCGGCATCCTACGCCTACGCCTATCACAACCTCCATGACGTGAAAATCGAGCCTACGCCCGACTGCATCGCGACCGACACCGTAACAATCGACCGTGTGATGCACCTCGGACAGGTCGCCTCGACAATCGATATTCCGCTCGAAACGCTGCGAACGCTGAACCCGCAATACAAACTCGACATCGTGCCTGCATCGCGCAAGACATACGCCCTTACGCTGCCGGTCCGCTATCTGTCGGATTTTATCGAGAACCGCGACTCGATTTACAGCAAGGATTCGCTCTATCTGAAAGAGTATCTGAATCCTGCAAACCTCGAAAAGCAGCGCGCCGAAGGCGTCGGCTACATATATAAGGTAAAGGCAGGCGACAATCTCGGGCTGATAGCCAAGCGCAACCGCGTTTCGGTCAAAGACCTTATGCGCTGGAACAACCTGAAATCCACCACTATCCGTATCGGGCAACGCCTGCGCATCGAGAAGCCGAAACCGAGAGCGTAAGCATTATCATAAGCCATAGGTATTATAGGAACAACAGGTAATATAGGTAATATAGGTAATATAGGTAATATAAATCTATACTACTTATAATACCTATTCTACCTATATTACTTAAACCGTTCCGTTACCTTTAATAAAATACTATACCGGAGCCTGTATCGTACATGAACTCGACGACAGTCTGTCGGTGCGTTACAAATGTGCCACGAAACGCCGGTCGGAAAACAGAGTTATACCCGTTTCAGATATTTAGGGCGCAAGGATTGTCTGCAGCATGGTTTCACGGAACCGCTGACACAATGACATTAAAAAAATAGCAGACGATTATACTCGACTGCTATTTTTGCACTCTCCGAACAAGAAATCCTACCACTTGCCGAGGCGGACACCGAATTTCACGTATCCGCAACTTGCGGTGCCGTATTTGACAAGACCGCTGTATCCGATACCGAACGAGAAACGCTTCACATCGATTCCCGCTCCGACCTGACAATAGAACCCGTTGAATCCTCCCAAATCCATCAAGCCGAAAAATCCGCCGAGCGAGCAATTCACGTAAGGATATATCTTTTTACCGGTCGGAATATAGCCTTTCAGATTGATGCCCAACGGGATATAAGCCTCCGTATAAGTACTCCAATACGCATTGGAGAACAACGAATGAAAACCTGTTTCGATGCCGATATAGGCATAGTCCCACAAACGTACGCCGAGGCTCAAATCCACCGCTGGACCTCCGGCATGCGACATGAAAATCGCACCGCCATAGACATAACTTTGAAGACGGATGCCGTCGAATCTGAATTTGTCGGCAGATGTACGCAGACTTTTCGGCGCGGGTTTCGTTCGGACATAGGAGAAAACATCCTTGTCGCCGCACTGGTATTTCACATAGAATATCTCCGACTTGTTCACCGTATATTTCGGTCCGTCGGGATTATTCCATTTGACATACGATATGGTTTCATTCGTAATGTCGGTTACTTTCGCTTCAATCTCGCTGGCATCCTTGAACACGATTGTGTCCTGCGAACGGGCTGGCAGCATGAAAAGCACGAACGCAAAAAGCAGGGCTAATTTTTTCATGGTTCTTAAATTTTATCCTCGGCAACACCGACTCCATTATGCCGTCCGTTAATGTTATTATGCAAAAAGTGTGGAGTCCGAATTTCGTCTATCTAACAGAAGGTTGTGGAATACCCGAATCAAAATAAACGATGATGCCCCACACTCGGATAGATATGGGGATAAAGACACACTTTGCGTGTATCCTGCCATAATCTAAACAAGAAATGAGTGCCGTTCGTCGCCCTTTGATCCCGAAAACTTCCACATTTTCTGTTAAGGACAGTGCGAAAACACTTTCTAATATGTCTGTCAATCGCTTGACACGACAAAGATAGCCAATTTTTCATTCCGAACAACACCTAACGCGGAGCATCGACGCAAAAAATAAAACTTTCGGGATATACGACATCGATGCAGGGCTTCGCTGTTTGCCGATAAATCGTTACATTTGCGAAAACATTCGGAAATGATAGAGCATGATATAATAGCAGCACCGGCGACTGCTCTCGGCGGCGCGATAGCGGTAATACGTTTGAGCGGCGAGGGCGCGATAGAGTGTTGCGACGCGATATTCCGCGGACGCAAGCGGCTGGCAGATGTCGGTTCGCACACCGTACATTACGGAGAAATTGCTGACGGCGAGCGGGTAATAGACGACGTTCTGGTCGCCGTTTTCCGCGCACCGCACTCCTACACGGGCGAAGATTCGGTCGAAATATCGATTCACGGCTCGCGCTACATCGCATCCGAGGTAATCGGATTGCTGTGCAGGCACGGCGCACGTCCGGCACGCGCAGGAGAGTTCTCGATGCGGGCATTCGCAGCGGGCAAAATCGACCTTTCGCAGGCGGAAGCGGTAGCCGACATAATCGCAGCGGATTCGCGGGCTGCACACGCAATGGCATCGACGCAGATGAGGGGCGGATACTCCGAATCATTGCGGGAATTGCGCAGCAGACTGCTGAATATCACGTCGTTGCTCGAACTCGAACTCGATTTTTCGGAGGAGGATGTCGAGTTCGCCGACCGCACACGACTTAAAGCAATGCTCGACGAAACTTGCGCCACGGTCGGCAGGCTGATGGAGTCGTTCCGCACCGGAAATGCGATTCGCAACGGCATCCGCGTGGCAATAGTCGGCGCACCGAACGTCGGCAAAAGCACGCTTCTCAACCGTCTCGTCGAGGACGACCGCGCAATGGTTTCCGACATTGCCGGCACGACCCGCGACACGATAGAGGAGGAGGTCGTAATCGACGGAATCAGATTCCGGTTCATCGACACTGCCGGATTGCGCGACACCGACGACAAACTGGAACGCATGGGCATTGAACGCTCCCACAAAGCAATCGAGACGGCGCAGGTGATAATCAGAATGGTAGAGCCGACCGCGAAATCGGCGGAAGTACTTGCCGACAACGAAACTGCGGCACGGGAAATTGTCGTCGTGAACAAAATCGACACAACGGAACAGCGGAATATCGACGGAGCGATTTACATCTCGGCGCGTGAGAATATCGGAATCGACGAACTGCGCAAGGCATTGTGCAACACAATCGACACCGAGGGGCTGTACCGCGGCGACGTAATAGTGTCCAATGCGCGCCACTACGACGCCTTATCGAAGGCGCACGACGGCATCGAACGGGCAATCGCGGGACTTTCCGACGGCATATCTTCGGAAATGCTCTCCGAGGACATCCGCACGACCATCGACGCCCTCGGCGAAATTACCGGCGAAATCACCTCCGACGAAATCCTCGGCAACATCTTCTCAAAGTTCTGCATCGGAAAGTAACCCAAGAAAACAAAGACAAAGAATTGTCGAATTAAAATTCATATATTCAATTATTTACAAATAAATAAAGGATTTTTATTTCGACTTCATTTTATCGTTTGAGGTGTAAAATTTGCCGCTTATTTACAACATTCAACTATCAAGGTGTAAAAAAGTGTAAAGAAATTTTTCTATCTTTGCACCAAACCTAAAACCTCGACCGCATGGAGATCAAAATTCGGCAGAAACCGCAGCGCTCGACGGGCAAGACCTCGTTGGTGCTGGAATACTATTACGGGTACACCCGCGACGATGAAGGGTGCATCAAGCATCGCCGCAAATTCGAGACCCTCGAATACTACCTCTACACCGACCCGAAAAACAAGTTGGAGCGCAACCACAACAAGATCAATCTCGAAATTGCCGAGAAGGTCAAGGCCAAACGGCTACTCGCCGAGCAGAACGAGCAATACGGCTTTGCGGTGAAATATAAAATCCGCACCAACCTCGTCGAATACATCAAGGGATTGATAGAACAGCGCAAGGAGTCGCCGGGGAACTGGGGCAACTGGGACAGCGCATTGAAACACCTCGTCGCCTACGCCGGAACGAATACGACGTTCGAGATGGTTGACAAGAAGTTCGTCGAGGGGTTCAAGACCTATCTAGCGAAGCAGGCCAAGACCAAAAGCAATACCGCTCTTTCGACAAACAGCCAGAGCAGCTATTTCCTCAAACTCAAAGCCGCACTGAACCAAGCGATCGAGGACGGCATCATTCCCCACTCGCCCGCCATGTCGGTCAAACCCGCGCATGTCGAGGACGTGCATCGCGAATACCTCACTTTCGACGAGTTGCAGCGCCTCGCCAAAACGGAGTGTCCGTATCCCGTATTGAAAGATGCGTTCCTCTTCTCGTGCCTGACCGGCATGCGTTGGAGCGACATCAACAAACTGACGTGGGCCGAGGTGCAGGAGTTCGACGGCGGCACGCGCATCGTCTTCCGGCAGAAAAAAACCAAAGGGCTGGAATACCTCGACATTACCGACCAAGCCGTGCGCTACATGGGCCAGCGCGGCAAGGCCGACGAGCGGGTCTTCGCCGGACTGAAATACTCCGCATGGCACAACCTTGCCCTGCGCGAGTGGTGTCTGAAAGCGGGCATTACGAAGCATATCACGTTCCACTGCGGACGGCACACGTTTGCTGTGCTGCAACTCTCGCTCGGCACGGAAATCTACACCGTGTCGAAGCTCCTCGGCCACCGCGAACTGAAAACGACGCAGGTCTATGCGCAGATTATGGATGCGAAGAAACGCGAAGCGGTGAACCGGATTCCGGAATTATAACTATCTTTATGCTATGGAGAACGAAATGTTGATATACCGCTCGGCCGACGGGAGCATCAAAATAGACGTCCGCATGGGCGAAGAGACCGTCTGGCTGACCCAAGACCAGATGGCGGCGCTGTTCGGGAAGGCTAAATCCACCATCAACGAACACCTGAAAAACATCTTTTCCGAGGGTGAGCTGGTCGCCGATTCAGTTATTCGGAATTTCCGAACAACTGCCGCCGACGGCAAAGGCTACGACACGAACTACTACAACCTCGACGTGATTATTTCGGTCGGCTACCGCGTGAAATCGCACCAAGGCACGCAGTTCCGCATCTGGGCGACGCAGGTGCTGCGCGAGTACCTCATCAAGGGCTTCGCGCTGAACGACGAACGGATGAAGTCGGGCAAATCGATGAACTATTTCGACGAGTTGCAGGAGCGCATCCGCGAAATCCGCCTTTCGGAACGGGTGTTCTACCAAAAGGTCAAGGACATCTACACGACGAGCATCGACTACGACCCGAAAGCCGAAAAAACGGTCGAGTTTTTCAAAATCGTGCAGAACAAACTGCTGTGGGCCATCAGCAGCCAGACGGCCGCCGAGCTGGTCGCCCATCGTGCCGATGCCCGCCTGCCGATGATGGGCATGACCTCCTGCGACAAGAGCGACCCGCGGCGCATTACCAAAGCCGATGCCGCAACCGCCAAGAACTACCTGACCGAAGACGAGATGAAAGACCTCGGGCTGCTGGTCGAACAATACCTCGCCTTCGCCGAAAGCCAAGCACGGCGGCAGGTGCCCATGTATATGGCCGACTGGATCAAGAAACTGAACGACATTCTGGTCATCAACGGGCGCGAACTGCTCGAACATGCCGGACAAATCAGCCGCAAGGTCGCCGAAAGCATCGCGGCCCAACAGCTCGATGCCTACAAGGGGCGTTTGCGCGAAGAGGAGCGCCGCGCAAGCCTTGCCGAACTCGAAGCCGACCTGCAAGCAGCTGCCAAGAAACAATCATGACCCGCATCGAATACATACGTCTGTCGCACCGGCGCACCAACCGCAAAATCCGCGAGCGGTTGCAGGCGGTTCGCACTCGATTGGATGCCAAGAGCCGATGGCTCGGCGGTGCATGGCAGGCAGTCGCATGGGTGTTGTACGGCATAGTCAGCGTGGTAAGCTGGCTGGCATTCGCCGCCGAAATGTTCAAGGACAACCGCTTTTCGCTGCACTACATGGAGTGCGAAATCAAACATCGCAACCTGTCCGCCGCCGAAGCACGCCGATACATCGCCGACAAAAAGCAGGAGTACGACCGTTGGCTTGCCTACGGTTCAATATCAGCCAAAGAGCAGCGCCGCATCGACAAGACGTTCGAGTATCTTTTCACCCGTTATCCGGCGGATGCACCTGCGGACGAACTGCTGACCCGAATCGCCGAAGTCAGAACTACCGTTACCGAAATCGCCGACTATACCCGTCATCGGCAGACGGAGGAGACGCAGCGCAAGGAGCGCGAAGCGGAGCTGCTGGCCCAAGCCGAAAAACGCCGGGCCGCCCAGCGCAGCCGCACCGGCTTCGACCCTGCACCCGCCGATTTCTGCCCACGCATGACCGACCGGCAAATAGCAGTACTGGCCGAACACGTCAACCGAATCGGCATCTTCAAACGTAACACGACCGAAGAGGAGATTACCCGACTGCTGGCCTGCCAGCTCGCGGAACCGTTGCAGACGACGCACAACAAGCTACTGGCGCTGCTGCTCGAATCGTTGAGCGCAGCCCGGCTGATTACCCCGAAATGGCAGCGGGTCGCCGGAAACAACGGCTGTTTTACCTCGAAGTTGGGCAAACCGCTGACGGCGAAAGACATCTCGGCCACCAAACAGATGGCCGAAATCATCGACCGCCGCAAAGAGCGGATGATTATCGACTGCATCGAAGCACTGGAAGCAGCAGAATAATCATCATCCCCTCATCCTTTGGAACAGGCTTTCGCAACTCGGAATCCTGTTTTTTCATCTCCATACGCCCACCGAACATTGGAAACATTATCCAAAAATGTCGAAACATGGGCAGCCAATGCGGACAGCTTTTCGTTGAATTTTATTTGCACTCGTAATTACATCACGAGCGTTGCGCAACGCCTTGTATTAAACGCTAAAAACAGAATGATTATGAGTGAAAACACAACCGTCGAGCAACGGCTCGACCGCATCGAACAACTGCTTCGGGGGCAAAAAACGGTCTTGAACTTCGCCGAAGCATGCGAATTTACGGGGCTGTCGAAGACCTACATGTACAAGCTTACCCACCAAGGGCGAATCCCCCATTTCAAGCCCCACGGCAAGAACATCTATTTCAACCGCGAGGAGTTGGAACGGTGGCTGCTGCAAAATCCCGTCAAAACAGCCGAACAGAAAGAACGCGAAGCCGTCGATTACGTCGTCCGCAAACGACGACCGAGGTAGCATTTCATCCGGCCTGCTCCGGCTCTACGGAGCGGGTCGGATTTTCTATCGATTAGTAAGGTAAGTTTGTGTTTTTGTAGTACAAAAACGTGCCGCCGAACCTCGGTGGCTGCATCCCGATGGTCTATCAACACGAAATCAACCCATGCAACAAATACCGATTCACAAAGGCGGACGACCTGCCATAAGCGAGGGCCGCCGCAAGAAATACCTGCTGTCATTACGTCTCGATGCAGAACATTACTTCAAACTGAAATCGCTTGTCCGCGCCTCCGGTCGTGGAACAGCCGAAGTTCTCCGCCAGTTGATTGCCGCCGGTCGTGTTCGCGAGCGTCTGCGCCGTGAACATCTCGACTGCATGTCCCAGCTCAAAAGCATAGCCCGCAACCTGAACCAACTTACCCGCCTCGCCCATGCAAAAGGATTTACGGGTATAGTATCCCGTCATGCGGCTATTGTGGCAAGTATTGAGGCTCTGTTAAGGAATCTTCGCGATGATCGGTAAAATCATCGCAGGGTCGTCATTTGTGGGAACGGTCGGATATGTGATAAAAGAACAATCACGTATTCTCGATGCCGAAGGAGTAACCCCGCCCGATGTTCGGGAGATGGGACAGGATTTCAAAGACCAAACCTTACTGAATCCACGTATCAAAAATGCCGTCGGACATATTTCACTCTCCTTTTCACCGAAAGATGCGCCGCACATGACCGACGTGTTGATGACACAGATTGCCAAAGAGTATATGCAGCGCTTGGGGATTACCGATACACAATATTTGCTGGTGCGCCACCTCGACCAACCGCATCCGCACTGCCATTTGGTCTATAATCGAGTGGGGAATGACGGGCAAACCATTTCGGACAAGAACATCAAAATCCGAAATGCAAAAGTCTGTCGTGCATTGACCGAGAAATACGAGCTGCACCTTGCGCCGGGAAAAGAATCAGTACGCAGGGAACGCTTGCGAGAACCCAACAAAACCAAATACAAAATATACGACGCAATCAAAACGAATTTACCGAATTGCGGCAGTTGGAATGATTTGGAGCTTCGGCTGCAAGAGCGAGGCATTGCTATGCGTTATAAGTATTGCGGTTCGACCAATCAAAAGCAAGGAGTATTGTTCAGTAAAAACGGTTTCGAGTTCTCAGGCTCAAAGATCGACCGCCAATTCAGCTACTCGAAGCTGAACAGACACTTTACACAGGCACAGCAGCAGACCCACTATCGGGCAACGCTTGCGAAGGGAATCCATGCGGCCATAGGCAATTATCGGTCGGCATACACCGGTTTATTCGGCAATATGGAAAGTGGAGGAAATAAGGGCCAAGCGGATGCAGGTTCGATAAACTTCGGCGGCAATATCGGTGCATTGCCGTTGCCGCCCAACGATTCGCCTATTGGATTGTCGGCGGTCCAGCTACAACGCAAGCCCGGCGAAAGCCCCGAAGAACATATCGCCCGTATTACGGCACTGCTCAATAGTGTCGCTGAGGCGATGGCGGTAGCAGCAATAGAGCAGAAACGCCGCCTACGAGAACGCAAAACCAAAATGAAATTATAACTCTAAAACAACAATGAAAGAAAACGATATGATGTCTTACGAAATGTACGAAGACTTCAAGGAGACGATGGTCATCAAAACCATCAAAACCGAACTGTCGGCAAAGAATAATCAATCGTGCGATAATGACTTGTCGCAACGAGTGGAGCAAATCGTTCGTGTTGAACAAGAGCGGCATCGGGCAATAATAACCCAGCTTGTCGAAAAACTGGGAAGCATCGAACAAAACAATATAAAAAACCAAGCTGGGATAGATACCCTACAAACATCTGTCGATGCAATCGAAATTCCCGTCGAACTGCCGCCGAGAATCGTGCACCACAGAATATCGCTCACCATCGAATCGAAAGGAGTATTCTGGGCGATGATAGGAATGATGACGGCAATCGTCCTACTGTGTACGGTGCTGTATTGGACTGCGAAACCGAACTACGACCGCATCGACAATGGCCTGAAATACCGCTATATCAAAATGAAAGGCGAAGCGACACCCGAACGCATTGCCGAGCTGGAAGAAATCTTCGAACTACACCGCAACAACGCCAAAATCCGAGAGATGAAAAGAGATGTCGTAGAATACGAACGAGCCGTTCGCCAAAAAATCATACTCGAAGAACAAGCAAGGCTCAAAGAACGCGAAGCCGAACGCTTGAACGAAAACGCCTCCCGACTGAAAAACAAATAAGCCATTCCCTTTGTCCGCAAAGGTATTGCCGCCGAAAGAAACCCGCAAGGTCATGCAAGTTGCTACGCAAACCTTGCAGATATTCTTTCCAGCGGCATCGGCTGGTCGCTACCAAAGGAAATGACAAATTTTGAACGTCATATAGACTGTATTTTCCCCGAGATTTACAGAGCAGAGCCTCGTTGCGAAATAACATTTATCACGTTACGTAGGTAGCACATATGAAGGCGTATCACTTTCAATATTAAATAACGTCACTCTACTGCAATGCATAATAAGTCTCGTCCCGATCTACTTCATATGTAATCCACAATGACTAATCTAATGACTCAGGTTCATCGTCTATCGAATCCACATGGTTAGCATCAAAAGTAAGAAAAACTTCAAGAAATGCAGTCTCTCTATAAAAGTAGTTAGGATTATCAATTAGTTTATCCTCCATAAAATGAAAGCCCCAATTAGCATACTCTTCCATAGTTTGAATTAAAGCATCCACAGCCTTTCTTGGTATTACCAGACCTTTATCAAGAGCGATAAAATCAAAGTCTGTTTTAGCCACTAGTGCGGTAAAAATAAATTCTCTCAATTTAGGGTAGGCTTTACGACCTTTTACGGAGTCAATGTTCCCCCAATATTGAATCGGTTGTCCTAACGATTTTATTTTCGTACTGTCATCTATAAGTTTTCGTCTTTGGTCATAATATAGACCGATAAAGAATGCTATAATGAAAATTTCATATCCAGCACCAAATAGCTTTCCTTTGGCATCGCCCAAATTGGTTACGCCCTTTCCATAATCGCTGAAATTTTTAATTATAGACTCCTCATAACGCTTCTCCCAGTTAGGATTACGTCTTGCCCATACATCGTATAGTTTTTCTGCCATAGCTTATTTAATTCTTTCGGTTAATGTTTGAATTGTCGACAAATCTTCTTCATCATAGCCGGGGGCTTTCTGTATGCGATATACAGAGCATGATAGTTGATTTATCTTATCAAAATCCAGCTTACGAGTCTCTGTTCCTCGATCAAATTTCAACAGGTCTTTTGTAAATATAATACATTGTTTATCAATATCATCAATTATATTATAGAAAATATCCTCTTTGAAATCTCCGAACGAAGATGTCGGAGCGTCGAAAATCAAAGGATAATCTTCATCTCTCTTTAGCGTAGTGATATTAGAAATGGCAAAAAGAACAGACATATACATTGTCGTTTTTTGTGCGCCACCCGGATTAGCTATTATAGTATCATTTGAGCTATAAAGATTTATTTTAGCAGATCCGTCAGCCGTTCTCTTTATTTTTATAACACCACGGAAATCATCTGCGTTAAGTTTTTTTAGATATATATTAGCCTGCTCTTCGAGGGTCCTAATAAATTCTTCTACATTTCTATCTTTTGCCGCCTCAAATGCCTTCATTATTCGCTCAAGCGTAATATGGACCTTCTGATAGACTCTTACAATTCCATTAGACGGAACTATTTGATTCTGCTTATCTTTTAATTCCTGTTTCTGCATATCGAGTTCTTCAAGTCTGCGTTTAAGGTCTTGAAGGTCTAATGACGCTCTTTTACTACTGTCAGATAGCCCTTTGAAATCCTTAAAGTTTTTGATAAGCATTTCCTCTGTTAAATCAGGAGTTTGAATAAGCAGCTGCATTTTTGAGTCCTCAGCCTCTGTCAAGTCTTTATTTACTTTCTCCAAGTCCTGCTTTCTGGTTTGTACAAAAGATAGTCTGTCGGCAATAACAGTTGCTAACTTAGATAATTCTTGTTCAGTATCACCACTTAATTGAATACTCCGAGTATGGAGTTCATTTATATATGTGTTTTCAAAAAGTGGTTTTATCGGGGCTTCTTGTTGTTGCGCAGATTTCGATTCTTTACGAATATGCTCCAGATATTCATTAAGTTTGTTGACCATAAAGTTATAGGCCTCACTCCCTTTTTCTGCTGGACGACCACAAACTTTGCATATCTCATCATCAATCATCTCCTGCATCGTTTCTTTATCAGGGAGATTCCATGGGAGAGGAGTCGCATTATTGGCTAGTTTTTGAATCTCTTTAATCACTTCTAACTTCCCTTTCTCAATGGCTATACGTTCATCTTCTGCCTTCTGCAATTTACGTTTCTCTCTGCTAAGAGCCGATACTTTTTTCTGATATTCACTTAAAACAGAAGGATATGCACGAAGAATCCACATATCATCAAGCAACATGGCATTATAATCCAAATTAATATAGCCCAGTAGTCTACGTTGCTCATTTTTTTTCTGTTCAATTCGGGCATTTATATCTTGTAGGTTCTCACAAGCATCTTGGTTCTCCTCCAAAATTTTCAAACGAGTTTCATAGTCTGATACAGCTTTCTCTTTTGTACTAATATCATGTCGCACATCAGCAATCTCTGACTGCACTTTACCCAAATCAAATTCAAGCTGTTTAATAATTGCCTCTTGTTTTTTGTCTTTTCTTAATTCTTTAGTAACTAAATTGTCAGACTGTTGCTCAAAATATGAGGTCATCTCGACAAGATTATCGAATTGCTTGATTCCAGAGAATGTATCAACAAGTGTTTTGAGTGCCGTATTATTATCGAACACATTTAATTCCCGTTCTCCTTTAAAAAGGCAATAACGACGAATAACTGTATCAAAACATGATTCCAATAATATCTTTCCATCTCGATTATGTCTTTCCGAACCAACTACCTCATAGCCAACGAAAGAAAAATCTCTTGTTTTTAGGAGGTTATCGGATGTTTTTTCAAAAATGAATTTTTTACAAATTTCTTTTTCTCCTCCATGTTCAAAGGTCATCGTGACAGAAACCTCATCACAATCACCCAGCCCTATTTCCGCTTTACGCATTTCAGAAATATTGCTTTCACTTTTATTGTCTTTGCTGGTGTCAAACAACCATTCAAGAGCTTCAAAGAAAGTGGTTTTGCCATCGCCGTTATCACCAATAACTAGAGTAAGACCGTCTGATAACTCAAAACAATTTTCACCGTAATAACTACGGAAATTCTTAATAATAATCTTATTTAGTTTCATATATTCGAAATCAAGAAGTTAGACACCTGAGTGTATATTTCCTTTTGAGTATATTGATTTTCATTGCCATCAGTAATCATCGCAACAGCTCGTATTGTGGTATTTTCTGAATTGAGAGCATCTACAATAGTCTCATCTCCAGTTGGTATATACTCTCCTAACTCGGCCAGTTTGGGATCGGCCAATACTGCTTGCAGTATTCTGTCTCCATTTGTATAATGAGTAGCCATAATTATATTAGTTAAATATTGAAATCTGATATTGGTTTAATACATCATCTAATGCATCCAATGTGTCATTACAATTTTCAGAAAGCAACGCAAAATCTCGAACACGGTTTATTTCAGATGAAACCAAACTCTTCTCCAACTCATAGCAATCTGGATCAAAGTTTATCTGTGGAATCACTACTAAATCGTGAATAATAGCAAACCGTTTGTCGTTATGTGTTCGCAGTACACGCCCCCGACGTTGAATAAATTGTCTGGGATTTCCAGTACTTGCACAGAAGATTGCAAACTCGCTTCGCGGAACGTCAACACCTTCATCCAAACATTTCATGGAAGTTAATACATCGATATTTCCTTTTGCAAAATCAGCCAATATTGCATCACGGTCGGTGGATTCTGAGGTAAATTGACGTACAACAATATGCGAATCAACATCTCTTACAATTCGGGTATATTCGTTAATCAGATGAATGGTGTCTTCGTCATCTTTGATTCGTTCAATCGTATCAAAGACATCTGCACCTTGATCATCGGGTTGATTCCCTTCCGGGACGTATACTAACGTATATTTTAATGAACCTGTTTTCTCTCGATGTTCTTTTAAAATATCTTCAAATATGCTCTTTTTATTTTCTGCTTTATGTATAATCTGCTTCCGTTTAAGCAAAAGCCGTTTTAATATCTCGCGGCTATCATCATCTTCTCGATTGATTATTTTTGCAATCTTCTTCGACAATTCAATGTATTGAATCATCTCCTCATTTGTCAGTTCAACTAAATGTGGATAGTAATAATATTTGCACAATGCTTTATTCCTAATAGCCTCCGCCATTGAGTATTCGAAAGTATATATTCCATTGCAACCAAAGAAATCCATTAAGCGAGCATTACCTTCTTCATCAAACTGACGTTCTGGAGTTGCAGACAAACCAATTCTTCGTGAATACTTTATATCGTTAAGACGTTTAGCAATGAGTCCAGCTCCCATATTATGGGCTTCATCAGCTATGAACAATAATTTGTTCTTCGGGAACTGATTTAATTCTATGAAATTAGTCGGTCGAATAAATGATGCATATGTGGAAATTATCACATAAGATTGCTTATTGTCTGGATTTGAAAGCTCCAACATTCTTATATTCGCCAATGAGGTTTGCCATCCACTATATTTAGAGCAGACTTTAATTACATTGGCGAAGTTAAATTTTGCACACTCTTTTTCCCATTGGTCTACAAGGGTAATTGTTGGAACCAGTATAAGGGCTTTATAATAACCTAATCTTTTATAAATTTCAAGTAGGCAGTTTAATGAGGTAATGGTTTTACCAGTACCAGTTGCCATTGCAAACAGGCCTTTCTGTTTGTTGGCTTTCCAATTCTCAAAAGCCTGAATTTGATAATCTCTTGGACCAGATGTATATGGAAATTGCGGTTCATTGCTCCGTATAACAGCTGCCCTATATTCAATCTCTTTGAGCTTATCCAGAATGACCTCCAAACGCTCTTTGGAATTATCCAATGCTTTGATAATGTGCTTCGGAATATTCTGCTGGCGCTGTTTTTTTAACATATTGTATTCCGATTCAAGCAACTCGGATATTGACTTGTCAGGGAAATGATCTGTGATTCGGGTTTTAACTTTATCCGCTGATAAATATGCAACACTATCATCCTTTTCTTGGAATACGTTTTCAAAGTCCTCTTTAATGACTTTAACTTTTGCGGCCTCTATATTACCATCCCAACCGCACGACATTGTTAAACTTTCAATATTATCTACGAGTGCAGTTCTGGAGAAATTACATGATCCATCAAAACCAACCTCATTAATACCATCAGAGAAGATACCAGATTTAGTATGAGAAATCCCAAGACCGCTTTTAGGAGCAATGATTTTAACTTCAAAGCGGTTATGACGTATAAGCCAAGCTAAACAATCAAAAAAATGTCGATCCCTTTCTGATAATGTGTTTTTAATCTTTTGAATATCATATATGTCAAAAAATGGCATTTCAATATCACCGGTTCCTGCTGCAATGGCGTTTTTATCTTCATCTGTCAAAATATCATTGACAATGAGCCGCATTTTGCCCCCATTATAAAGGAATACAGCAAACCCATTTGCAAGTACACTTATTGCGGAGGAGGAAAAGAACCCAAGCATAAGGTCAAAGTACGTTGCATTGCATAGACAATCTGAGAAGAAACCTATTGGTTCCCACTCGGTCCGTGATTTATAACGCCGATGTTCAGGCCATTTGATATCGGTTTTAAGCATCACTATTGAATTAACGTTGGAACATAGTTAAGACTTAATGCATTATCACTCATATTATACTTACAATTAGTGAACTTACACCAATGATGTGAAATAGACAAAATATATGGACGCCAGATACTATCTTGGGATTTTTTCAATGCGGATCTGTAATAGCTATCGGCTATGAATTCTTTATTGTACTCGTTTTTATTTAGAAAGTTCGATAAAATAAAATCCAACCCTAACATAAAATCCATAGGCCAAAAAGGAATTCTGGGAGCAGGTAATATCATCAATTGTCCATGTTCAATATTTTTGACATTAATACCACCATATGTCAAATGGAACCATGGATGTATGTAATTCGATGAATTAGAAGGTTCATAATCCAAATGAAAAGATGAATAATAGTACTCTTCCTTACCTAGTCCATATCCTTTAAATATTACATTAAATAAGTAATTATTAAACATATGGCCAATATCTGTTTCATTTATCTGCTTACCATCTGTTTTCACTGTAATGATTGCAACTAATCTTATAATATTGTTAGGTCGCATATTGGATGGTTTTGGCAACGTTATTTCGAGTTGTTCTATTATGCATGAACCACTACCGTTCTTGCCAATCTTTGGTATCGCATTTAAAATTGGCGTAACGTCCTTACATACATTTCTGCGTCTAAGGAGATCCGCAATCATTCTGAGGTCAGTTTGTACGTTACTCATAATACTGCTATTTTTTTACACTACCGCGTTTTAACTCTTCCAAGAAATCCCGTTCAATAGCAGACACATTTTTCCATTCTGCTATATTCTTTCTTCTTAAGGCCGCATCAATTGAGACATATTCGGGCTCTTGCCATGGATATAAATTGTCTTGTCCATCAATCAACAGACCATCTGTTGTATCAATGGGTTTCTTATAACCATGACAAATAGTCCAGAAGGCATCACTCTCCGCTCGTTCTATTGGATTAGCAGCATGTAATTCCGGCAGATTTAATTTTTCAATTAGAAGACTGACTCTTTTTTGCGCGGACATAGATCGTAAACTGTTATCAGAGATTCGGCTGTTCCACCAATTCTCAATAGATGGCATCCACCATCTTGTCCATCCTTCTGAAAATACACCTTTATATTTTGTAAAATCAAGGATTCTCAGTACGTGCTCCCAATCTTTTGATTTATCCACATCAATGCCTAATCTTGCTGCTAATGTTGTTGCTTCTATAAGTAAACCTTGATGTTCCAGTAACTCGTATATTATAAAGTGTGCAATATTATGAGCCGGATTATCTATAAGCTTATCCAATTCGGAGACAAACCAATCGTCAATGTTTTCAATATTTATTTGTAAGATATTGTTTAGACTTTCTGGTGCTCGATGATTATTGTCAGCTATGACTTTATAACCTTCAGCCAAAGCATATAGTTTAGAGGACAATTCATCGAATATCTCAATACAAATGCTGTCTTTGTCAATGCACAGGTCAAATAAGTCTGCGCCAGTAGTTTCTAATAAGTCTTTAAGTTTATCATTTGCTGAAAAAAGAACAATAGGGAAATTGGGTAATATCATGCCTTTCTGTCTTGTCCTAATTTCCTGTGCTAATGAGGTTCCCCTAAAATCAGCACGCTCACTATCATTATTAGGCAAATCGCATAAACCTAAATCCAAGATTAACCCATCAATCTCTGTTGCATGGGCTTGGATATAAGATAACTGTGCCTCCCACGTTCCTTTGTGTTGTTCGGCACTTATATTTAAACGTCCGTTATTGAATCCGCGAACCTTCGCCTGCGAATTTTCAAGTTTATCGTCGTCTATATAGATATAATTCCTTTTCATTATGATTTATTTTTAGGTAGTTTTATTTCAAAACATGTTGAATATCCATCTGTTGGTTCTACAACTTTTATAGATCCTTTATAGCTATCTATAATATCTTTTACTATTTTTAAGCCTAATCCAGTTCCTGTTAACTGCTCGTTTTGAGGATCTTCAAAACTAGCTGGCATAGATGTAGAAAAGAAAGCATTGAACACTCGTTTGCGATTCTCTTCAGGTATGCCATCTCCGTTATCATTAAATCGCACGAAAACGGAATCTGAATCCATACTACCAATTTCTATTAAAATCTGACCGGCAGTTCGGGCTCTACGTATTGCTTTACGAGAATTTGAATACATATTAAATAAAATAGAGGACCATTCCGATTTGTGCATAGGTATAGTATAGACATCAAAATCGTATTCTTTTATGTCCAGTATGATATCGTTTACATTCAAATCATTTTTAATAGTAGTGTGAAATATATCTATAATTTCCAATATGTCTATCGGCAATTTTTCTCTATTTGTATTTTGAGATATCGTAGTGCTAAAGAATCGAGTATAGCTGAATAGTTCATCGAAATTGAGTTTTAAAGAATCGACTGATTTACGCATCTCTGGCGATAGCTCACTATTCCTCAGCATATTAATTTCTCCATAGATAGAGGGCTTATACTGTTTAATTTCATGAGTGAACTCTCCAATCGTTAATCCTAATCCTGCGAGAACTCTTAGCATTCCAGCCTCCTCTATGAGTTTATTAATTTTTCGTAATACCGACTGCTTTCTTCGAGGTTGCTTAAGACCAGTTCCATCAATGAGATTTTCAACCTCGTCTAAAAGTTCTTGCCCCGATTGTTCATCTGCATCAGATATTTGAGTGTAATCATCCTCATTTTTAGCATCTTTTACCAATGTAATTTTTTCTGAAATACGTTCTTTTGCTTTGACAAGAGCCTTATGAATAAAATCAGTAAGTTGCCGAAAAGCCTCGTTTTCGATCAACCCTTCACGACTAGCAGTTTCTTCGAATTCATTGCCTTGCGGATCGGATATTTCTACAAAACCGAACAAGTTCTTATTGCTCAATGGAACGTTCGTAATTCCTGATTCACTCGACCATCGACGATCTATTTGCGTCCAGTCATTGGTCGGTTCACCATAAGGAAGTACTCGAAATCCGTTGCGATAAAGACGTACCCCACTTGCCGTTTTTGATAATTCATTGATGCGATTCAATTCCATATTTGTAATTTTACCGCCGTAGTATATAGGACGATTATATATGAAATAATAAATCTTGAAGTGTACATCTTCCAAATTAGCATATGGACACTCTTTATTGTAATATATTGACATACTGTCATCTAAGCCGAGGCTCTCGCTTTTGATTATTATGTGTCCAATATGATTATTATCAATGTATCCACTTATAGTGGCAAGCGATTTGTCGAAAATTGAGATGTTTTCATCATGTATAACAGTCGAGCCTCCGTTGACCGTATACCTGAATATCGCCTTGAATGAATTCTCATCTTGTTTGGCATAATTATTCATTTGGCTTTTGTTAGACAAATAATCAGGCTGAAATAATTCAAGTATATATCTATATACTCTATTTATAGCTGCTCCAGTCCATCCCTCCCTTAGATTGTCAATAATTAAGGTTGTGCCTTCTACTCTCTCTTTATCAATCATTTCCAAGGGGAATGTTATGTCGGTTATATCTCTATCTTCCTCATACTGGTTCCAATTGATAGATAAGCGGAGAGCTTTATCATCATTCTGTGTTTGGGTTATAATAGTGAGTCTTTCACCTAATCTTTGTGTTGCAAAACGTCCAATTCCTTTTCTGCCGGCTTTCGCTCTTCGATATTTGGTAGAGATGGGATTATGTATTTTATCGGTTGAAGATATACGCATAAACCCATTTAATAACTGGTCGAGCGACATTCCTACTCCATTGTCCGTAATAATCAGAGTGCCGTGGGGTTCTGTAGTATTGACAAATTCTACATCTACAATAGTTGCATCAGCATCATATGCATTTTTTATCAACTCTGAAACAGCCGTTTCTGCACGTCCGACTAGTTCATAGCCTAAACGTTGGATTAATCCTGCATCGACAGTAAAACCTATGTTTGTTTTGTTGTTCATGGGTTTGTTTATATAAAACAATTAGCACAAGGTATTTCATCATCGTCATCAAACATATCAACCAAAAGGCCACTGGTAGATTTTGCTTTTAGTCCAGCTTGCTTCTTGATATGGTCAAGTTTGATTTGTCGTACACGCTCTGGACGGCTTAACTCTTCAAGGGTTTCTCCTTGAATCCATGTATAGCCATCCTTTTCATATTCCATAGCTTTTTTATACAGTTCTGGATGTTGTTCCAATAGCCATATCCATTCTATACGCTGCTGAAAAAAGCAGAAATAACATCCTGAGCGACTCCTATTATATGTCCCCGTCTTTCCATCAACTTCAAATGGAATAGGGTTATAATAGGCAGGGACACCAACACCGCTATCTTCTAAGATTTTGAAAATATCAGCCTTTACCAATACATCTTCATTATCAATTAAAGGAAACTCATCTAGCTTTCCAACTGGATAATCGGTTGTTTTGAGATACTCAAACACGACACGATTAAATGTTTTAACACTTAAATCCAACAGCGCATTGATTTTGCGGCTAAGTAAAAAACTCTTTGAAATTGGAATCTCAATAATCTGCAATGCTTCATCTAATATATCTTTGGATGCATATTGTTTATACAAAGTTACTATCGCAGATATATTACTATTATGCAAAACATTATGAACAACATCAACGCTCCAAATATTTCTCCTGAATGGGAATATAGCTTGGATGTTTGGTTTAGTGGAAACATATCCTTCTCTGTCCTCATCACCACGAATTCCAACATACGATATTGCAGGTGTATTACCGACAAACTTCTCAAATTCTGCCAATTTCATCTTTTGAGTACACCAACGTGCTTGCGGCGATGGCAAATAGCCACCACTAATTTTTAAAAAATGATCAAAAGGCGTCGGCTCAGGACTATCCTTGGCAGCAATCAGTAACTCAATGTGTCCTAACAATGATTTCAGATTCTCAATGAGTTTCTCGGTCTCTGCCAATTCGCATTTTGTGTCAGAATTATAATATTCTATTGGAAGCTGCGGATATAATCGTTTCAAATAGATTGCCAATGCCGCACTATCTTTACCACCTGATATACCTAAAACATGTCTTACTTTAGTCATCGCCCAGCTTCTTTTTAAGAATAGTTAATAAGGCATACGCATCTACCTCATCGTCTCCTGACAGTAGTTTATTTATTTGCTTTTCGATTCTTTGAGCAACATCAAATTTTTTCTCATCAAGTCGTACTATCTGAGGTGAGACTGCGCCATCACTAGATATCATCTCAACGCGAATAAACTTGTCATGCAGCCCAAGATTACTATTGCTGACATCAATAAATTTATCCAATTCTTTGAATAAATGCACCAAGTTGTCAATCAAATACGTTTCTTCTTCATCGAGGAGATTCTCAAGCTGCTTGTCCAATATTACATATGCTAATGATTGATACCAAGTAACTTTATCTATTGATTGAGACAATATTCGATTGAGTATAGTTTTTTGTCTATCAGTTAATAAGTATATTTTAATACATGAATAGCGATCTTCTAATTCTTTTTTATATTGGTAGAAATCAGTTGACTTTAAACTCAATGCTTCAATAAGAGCATTTTCAATACGGGATACAAGGTTAACATAGCAACTGCGAAGTTCTCGAATTGCATTTTGCAACAAATCTACGTAACTTCTCAGAACTTCATCGTTATTGGCAATTACACTATCTTTGAATCCTAACGCTCGTGGCAAGTCCTCAAAAAAAGTCTTTTCCGGATCTTTGGCAGTAGAGAGTACATTACGAAATTGTAAAGTAGTCTTTTTTAGGCGCTTTGTCTGTTTTGTATATTTGTTGAGTTTTTTATAGAATATCAAGAATGGTCTAATAGTCTCTATAAGACTCGCTGTTGTAAACTCATCATCCTGCGAGAGGCTCAATGCCTCTCGATATTTATTGAACAAATCTAACTTAACCCCCTCAACATTAAAAGCTTTAACTTGAAATCCAGCTGGCGATTTCTGCATAATATCCAAGACTTCTCTATTAAGCATCGGAATAAATACTCCATTTTCATCGTAGAGTGAATAGTCATTCCTTTTAATAATGAGATATGTTGGCACCCACAAATCAATTACACCCTGCTTTAATTTGAATGGCCGAGTTTTAAGTATATTAATAAGCTCCGCTAACTTGCGAGGTTTCTCCTTACTACTCTCCAAAAAGGCTTCACTTGCGTTCCAGAGGTCATTGAACGACTCTTCCTGAGGGGCATTTAACTCATATTCGCCAAAAAACTTCCTATGAATACCGGAATTTTTTAATAGTGTCAGGTATATTGTTTTCTCAGGCTTGAACATATTGTCTTCAAATCCCAGATTGCGTTCAGCGGAATTCTCCAATAAGTGGGATAAATAGTTGACACGAGCCAAAGACATCGCTCCGCTCGGCTTATGTTTATTCACCATCTCATTAATATAGGTTGGAGTAGAATAATAAACCTCATCGCATATCTGAGATAAGAACTTATTAAAGCTCGTTTTGGAGTCAATAGAAAACTCATTGCCTCGATATATCCAAACTACATCTTGGCCATATCCGAACAAAGCATCCAGCACGCTTGCATTGAGCAGATTACGTTCATGATTTATTAGGGCATTTAATTCTCGATGAGCAACCTTATCTGTACTATCAACTATATTCTGAACATAGGCTAATTTATCCAACATCCAAATATGATCAATAATCTTATCTGTATGTTTGAAATAGACATACAATATAGCCTCTTCAATATTACTGGTTTCTTGTTTTAACTTATCTAATGTTAGTGATTCATTAATGATAAGATTGATATATCCGTCAACTTCATTTTGAGGCTGACGGTTAATTGGATAGTCAGATATTATATATTCAAAATATCGTGGAGTGCCTTTACGGAAATACGTTGCATTTGCAAACTCGATGGGAAGATTAAAGTTCTCGAGAAGTTTATCAACGACATCTTTAGACCGAGGAACAATTCCTGATGCCTTCAGTAACTCCCCTTCGATATTAACATCTGTTCCTTCAAACAGAATATATTGTGACTTATATTCCGCATAACGAATTATTTTGTATTGCGTCAGCAAATCAATCACAGCTCCGGGCTCCTCAATATCTAACGCATTTTTTGCATATATAGATAAATCTTTTTTAGAGCAACGTATTCCTGCATTGCCGAAAAGATTCATCATTCCAATGGTTTTGACTAGTTTAATTGCATTTTCTGCAATATCTGCGTCAAACAAACTTTCTATTCGTTCTAATGCGACTCTAATACCTGTCCATGCAGCTGTATCAGGATTGATCTCAGAAAGAAATGAATGAAAATTATATATGTCGTAATCATATACATCAGCCAAACTATATGTCGTGTGTCTGCCGTCTTTAAACGATAGCAGAGAACTTTCGCCCGTCGATTCAAGAAACGAAAAAAGAGTACGCTCATTTTGGCCATAGCGTTGAATAGACAATGTTAAAGCCTGAGCAGCGAACAAGTCCAATGGATACAAACAAGCTGCTGTATCATCGTACTCAATTGATAAACTGGCAAACTTCGTGCTTTGTGCTAAGTCATATATAGTTCTAAATCCTTTATTGAGCATTGGCCTAGGAGTACGTCCGATGCGTTTGGCTGCTAAATATAGCAGTTGCTCAATAGGTTCATTAAATACAATTTCCTGGAAGCGACCTTTTACTTTATTCCATTCATGCCGTTGTGATTCATTTAACGCATGAGCGTATGAATTGAAATTTTGATGAAGGGTTGTAAGCAAGATAGCATTTCGCTTCTCGCTATTCATAAACTCAGTAAACTTCTGAAATATATACAGCTCTTTCTCTGGATTATTTTTTGCGGCATATTCTAATAATTTACCGAATTCATCTATTACAATGAAAACAAATTCGTCTCGTTTCTCCGCTTTTGCGAAAAACTTTGAGAAGTTCTCAAACAAATTATCAGATGCTGCATTTGGAAAAAGGGATTCGGTCAGCAATCTATGTAATGAGGTATAATCGCCAACAATCTTATGGAAACGAAATCTACTATATCCATTAAATTGTCCTTTATTTGACAACAGGATATGTGAATTATTAACCAAAGTATCCTCTAAGGCTAATAGAAAACTGGATTTACCTGTTCCATATGAGCCGATAATATTAAAAGAGTGGATACCTGTATTGAATGAATCAACAATATGTCCAACTACACCAAGGGCATTGGGCGTAACAATATAGCTTTCCGGCTTGAATGTACTTTGCTCGATATTTATTGAGAGGGTATATTTCATATTACTCATTCAAGTAGTAGTTATTGAGTATTGTATCCATTGATACATTTCCTCTAATCTGTAATTCTTTAATACCAGCCACATCTGAAAATATAATCTGATTCGGGTATTTGGCACACAATTGTTTGACAATGCTTAATAGATCATTGTTGGTTAAACAGAAGATTAATGCCAAATCCTTCATAGACTCAAATGATATACTTTTGCCATCTGGGAACTGGACAAGCAATGCATATAAAAATATATTGGCAGGCACAATATTACGAGTATCATAATTAAAAATAAACATACTGCTATCTGTTTCCTGAATTAAATTCAAAGGCGCTAACAGCATATTTGATTCTTCAATACTTCCGCTACTATAGCTACAATAGTTATGTAACAAAACTCCTATGTCTCGTTTAACGGTATTTTCGTTATATAGATTTTTATAACTAGTGCCATCAAAACATAAATGCTTGACGAAGTTTTGTAATTTTACTTTATCAATCAAATTGCGCTGTCTATGATAATCGACAAATGTGCTTGAGTAAATTGTTGCATAATCTTCATTTATAAGATTGAAATGGAGCAACCATAGACTACCCATATCTTCAAAAAAAGGATCGTATCCATTCTCATTATCCATGAGTTTATATGCCAATGAAGTTAATCCCTCCTCGAGATTCAATAGGCCAAATGCCCGCATCCAAAACTTAATGGAGTTAACCATATTTTTACCAACCCCAAGGCGAACGACTGCGTCTTCATCATTGAAATTATTCCCTGCAATCACAAAATCATATCCCCGTTTTAACCAATGAGATTTGCACGCAAACGATTCATGTCCTGAGAATACAGGTTTTTTCATATATAGTTCTTTATTTATCATTTATCAATTCCTTAATATCAATATTTAACAATCTGGCAATATCGACTAACGTATCTAATGTCGGTTGAGTCGCATTTGAGCACCATTTAGAAATAGTAGAAGGGTCTTTTCCAAGCTGCTCTGCTAACCATTTCCCTGTTCTTTTCTGCTCAACAAGAACTAACTTCAGTCGATTAACATCTTTCATGTATTAGTCATATTTGATAATCTACAAAGATATTGAAAAATCTTCAATATCGGCTATTCTTAAAGTAACAAAAAAAACATACCAGTATAAGAATAAATAAGATCTAGCAAATATCTTCAATTAAGTATCAAAAAATAACATGACAAACCTCTTAAACAAAGCAAATGGATATATCAGCCAACCTTTTGGCTGGATATTGCAGTACTACAAGATTACAAGATACAGGAGTTACACCAAAAATATCGCCCATCTTATACCCTAAAAGGTGTAAATAAAAATTATTTCATTATTTTTGCACCCAAAGAGGTATAATATGAAGACGACATTATCGAAATACGTGAAGGCTATGCGCAAACAGCATCGGCTGACGCAGGTCGAACTGTCCGAGAAATCGGGCGTGGGACTGCGGTTCGTGCGCGAGTTGGAACAAGGGAAACCGACGCTGCGGCTGGACAAAGTCAATCAGATTCTCAACCTGTTCGGGGCCGAGGTCGGAGTGGTGCCGATGACAAAAACGGATGACCGATGAAACAGGCAGCCATCTATCTCTATAACCGCAAGGCGGGACTATTGACCGAGGACGAAACTGGGTACACGTTCCGCTACGATGCCGACTATCTCCGCATGCCCGATACCGAAGCGGTCAGTCTCACACTGCCGCTTACGGAGCATATCTACCGCGATAAGGTGCTGTTCCCGTTCTTCGACGGATTGATTCCCGAAGGGTGGCTGCTCGACATTGCCGAAAAGAGTTGGAAAATCGACAACCGCGATCGGATGTCGCTGCTTTTGGCCTGCTGCAAAGACTGCATCGGTGCAGTCGGTGTCGTACCAATCGAATCAAAGGAGGAGTAACATGGAGCATTGTTTATATTGCTACAAAGAATTGGCCGACGGCGAGCGTGATTTCCACAAATCCTGCTCCAAGAAGATTTTCGGCACACCCAAAGCTCCTTTGCTACCCTACACGCGCACCAATATTGCGGAACTTGCCCGCGAGGTAATCCGCAGCCAGACGACGCTGACCGGAGTACAGGCGAAGCTGTCGCTCGATATTGCCAAAGCGGGCAAAGGCACCCCGGAACGCTTTACAATCGTCGGTCTGTGGGGCCGCTACATCCTCAAACCGCAGACCGAACAATATCCGCATTTGCCGGAACTGGAAGATTTGACCATGCACATGGCCGAAGCCGCCAAGATGCAGGTCGTCCCCCACTCGCTCGTCCGCTTTGCCGACGGGGAGTTGTGCTACATCACACGCCGCATCGACCGAGGCCCCCATGGCGAAAAATATCCGATGGAAGACCTCTGCCAGCTCTCCGAACGACTGACAGAACACAAATACAAAGGTTCCTACGAGCAGATTGCCAAAACAATTCTGCGCTATTCTTCCGCCCCGAAACTAGATGTCGTCAATTTCTGGGAGCAGGTATTGTTCTCGTGGCTCACAGGCAATGCCGACATGCACCTCAAAAACTTTTCGCTGTATAGCCGGAATCAGGGTGTTTATGGGCTGACACCGGCTTATGACCTGCTATCGACAGCACTCGTCTTACCCGAAGACACCGAGGAATTGGCACTGACGCTGAACGGCCGCAAACGCAAACTCCGCCGCAGCGATTTCGTGCAGGCAATGACGGCTTCGGGCATGGACGAAAAGGTAATCGGCAACCTGTTCAAAAAATTCATCAAAGCCATTCCGAAATGGGGCGAGTGGATTGACGTTTCGTTTCTGCCCGAAGAGATGAAAGGCAAATACAAAGCGCTTATCGCAGAAAGAATCAAACAACTAAAATAGCGACATTACATCCTGCCGGGAAAATAATTTCATCCGAAAATCCGTCGAAAAATAATTTGCCGCGTATTTACAACGAAGCCGAAGACAGACGTACTCAACAATATAACAAGCAAATAATTATCTATTTACATTTCATTTCTGCATCGGGAAGTAGTTTATCGTTTTTCTCCGAGGTATATACATAATTAAAATATTTTGCCGGTTTATAGAGTAAATTTTTATCTGTATGTCATCTGCATACATAAAATTTGTTAATTTTGTATATTAATGAATATAAACAAATTTTTCCTTAATTTTATTTATTAGCGAATATATTATGCTGAAAAACAGAATATACGACATCATAAACAAGGGTGGCAGGGATGACATTGCAAGTCGAATTTACGACATTTGGATGCTTGTTTGCATAATCGTCAGTATTCTGCCACTGATGTTCGTTCAGTCGCATCCGGTTTTCCGAATTACTGAAATAGTTACGGTAACGGCATTTATCATCGACTATTTCGCACGATGGTATACATCGCCGATTAGGTTGAAGAAGCGGTGGTTATCATATCTCATCTATCCTTTCACGCCAATGGCGGTCATAGACCTGCTGTCGATTCTGCCTGCACTGAATCTGATTAACGGGACTTTCAAATTACTGCGAATTACACGGCTACTGAAAATAGTACGCGTCTTGAAAATATTCCGTTATTCGACCCGAATAGAAATGTTCATTCGCGTGCTACACAAGGAGCGCAAAGTTTTGCTGTCGGTATTGATACTCGCTCTGTTCTACACTTTTCTGACGGCACTTGTCATGTTCAACACCGAACCGCATATCGACCCAATGACCGGCAAAGAAACATTCGCCAACTTTTTCGATGCATTGTATTGGGCGACCGTTACGCTGACTACCGTTGGTTACGGAGATTTATGTCCGGTAACCGACATCGGTCGTATCGTATCCATGCTGTCCTCACTATTCGGAGTAGCGATTATCGCTCTGCCGTCGGGCGTAATTACCGCCAGTTACCTCGAAGAGTTGAGAGAGTTGCGCGAGAAAGGCGGCGACGATTAAAAAATATATACGGCATCAATTAATTATGATACAAGGTTATATGTTTTTCAGACATGAACACATTCAATAAACATACTTATAATTCGGTTGTTGCAGCAATATTGTGTCTGCTTGCATCCTGCACGCATACTACCGAATCACGAAGCATAACATCACAAGGAGTCGTGAGAATCAAAACGGATGTTCTTGATTCATTAAATCTTATTTCGAAAGTATTAAATCCCGTCATAATCGAAACCATCAATCACGAAACGCTCGATTCGCTAAATTATGATACCATATATAATTGCTTCTGTTTCTCGAACGACATAAAATCAAGAGCGTATTATCCGACACATTCAGTCATATATTTCGACGGTGAACCGGCATCTGACGGCAGATACAAAACCCTTCTCAATAACGAATGGCATTACATAGATTCAAACAATAACTTCGTGGAATATATGCCGTGGAAAAAATTCCTACTCAATGTTCCGTTCTTCGACATTGAGCCGGGCAGCAATCTGTACAGTCGTCCAAACAGCGGCAGCGACATTATATCAATCGAACGACAGAATATTTATTTCCAGCCATTAAAGGTTGAAGGCGACTGGGTTTACGTCGATATTATAAATGGAGAAGATATATTCTCACCAATCGGTAGAGGCTGGATAAGATGGCGCAATGGCAATGAATTTCTGTTAAAGACGCTGTATTTCGACATCTAACATTTATGAATAAAAGCCCCACATAGATTATTCTGTGGGGCTTTTTATCGACCAAAAAACGGACTAATTATCGAAATACTCGTTCAGCAGGCGGGCAAGGCGGTAGCCGGCGTAGCGGAACTGGGTTTCGATAAAATCGCGCGACATTTCTGCCGTGTCGGGGTTCAGCACCTTCGTACCGACCGGATTCCACTCGTAGATGATTAAATCGCGTTCGGCGCAATCGCCCGCCCATTCGGCAGGAGTACCAGCCGCGATTTTGCGTATAGCACCCTTTTTCAGATTATCGACGCGGGCGGCGACCTCCTCCGAAGACTCCTTGCCGCGATAGAGGAAATTCGGAATATTGTCGTCGTACATGCCGTGGAAAAGGTTCTCGTCCGGCTTCGTGCCGTCAAGCGTGCATCGCCATGCGCTCGACGAGATTTTCTGATAGTAGGCATGCGTCGGACAGTGCAAATCGCCGACAAAATGGAGTATCATGCGCAAGTTCATCACCACCGCCGAGTCCGTCAGTTCCCTGTAACGGCGCAGATTGTAGTCGGCGACCATGATTCCTTTCACGACATCGCCCTTGACAAGACGCGGATTGGGGTCATACTCGTTGTTCTCGCGCACTCGGTAAGTATGCCACGGCGACGTGTAGGCTATCGGAGCATCGTTGCGATGAACATCCATCCATACGGCATCGGTTTTCAGGTCGTAAGGCATATATCTGGCGATATTAGCCTTGGTTTTCGCCGTCAGATGACGTTCGGCGACCTTTATTATCACCTCGTGTCCGATACGCCCCCACGCCATCGCGTTAGCCGCAATAGCCGCGAACGCGACGAACAAAACTGCTTTCTTCATATAGAATTCTTATTCGTTGTAATCGGTCGGCAGCAGCGGCGGAGAATATTCGTCATTGCATTACCTATCTTAACATAGTCCGTCATGTTGAGCGAAGCGAAACATCCGAAAAGATTCTTCGCTTCGCTCAGAATGACGAGTCTGTTGGGTTGGACGGAATTTTCCGCCGCACGCCGCATGAACCGATACCGGTTAGAAACTCAATCCGTCCTGATAACCCGGATTCTGTGTCAGATTATGGTTCAGAACTCGCTGCGATGCCGGAATAGGCCACAGGTAATCGCGCTCGTCGTCCCAGTTGGTGCCATACTTGTTCTCGCTGTAACCCTCGATATAACCGTTCTTGTTCACGATTATGTCGCTGCCTATTTTGAGTTTAGTCTCGCAAGTCGATTTAGGGGTATCGGAATAGATTTCCAAATCGTCCTTGCCGTCGCCGTCCATATCGTATGTTCCGTCCCCCGGAATGTATACGCCTTCCCACGGACGAACCGTATTGAGAGCGATTTTAGCCTCTTTCCAGCGGAACAAATCCCACGAACGGTAAGGAGGCTCCATCACCAGTTCGACGGTACGTTCGCGGCGGATTTCCAGTATCACGCCCGTATTCGCACTCTTGGTAACGTTCTTATAGTAATCGAACAGATACGGGTCGAGGTTGGCGTTGGCGTCAGCCATCTTCAAGTCGGGCATGCCCGCACGCTTGCGGATTCTGTTCACCGAAATATCGAGGTCGTTCTGGGTGAGGGTTCCGAGTTCCGCCAATGCCTCGGCATAGTTCAGGTACACCTCGGCGGCACGCATGCATATCCAGTCGCTCGTACCCGCACCGGGGTTAGCCTTGGCTGCCGTGCTGAGGAACTTGATAGGTTCGTAACCGGTATGCGAATAGAGTTTCGACCTGGTAACCGTCGAAGCACCTACCATCTTATAACCCGGACACAATACCGTTTGAGCCATACGAGGGTCGCGGTTCTTGGCGACTTCGGTATAGAACATCTTGTCGTAGTCCTTCTTGTCGGTGAAACGCGAGCCGTCAGCCATCAGATAGTGGTTGATGAAGCCGCGAGTAAGGCTCGTGCGACCGAAATTGATGGACTGCGGAACAGAATGCGTAACGCCTGCACCGGCATCGTAGCGGCGGCACAGCACGACCTCCGTCGTCTTGGCGTCGTCAGCCCAGAACAAATCGCGGTAAGACTCGTCGCCCGTATTGTAGAGCGAATACGGTGCGGAAGCGATGAACTCCGCAGCACAGTCGGCTGCGATGCGCAGATACTTCTCGGCTTTCTCCGCATTCTTATCATCGTTCTTGAACAGAGTGGCGGCATGGTAACGGCGGAACGTTCCCTCGAACAGAGCCGCACGGCTGGCATAGGCGAGTGCAGCCCATTTAGTTACGCGGGTACTCTTCGTACCCCACGACGAAGGCAGGTTCTTCGCCGCGAAATCGAAATCTTCAAGCACCTTGTCCATGACATAGCCGCGGTCGTCGCGAGCCCTGAACAAATCGGGGTCGTTCGACGCCAGCACATGGTCGTAGTAAGGGACGTCGCCGTATGCGCGTACCTTCACGAAATAGAAATATGCGCGGAAGAAACGTGCCACAGCCTCGTATTTGAGAGCGACACCGCGGTCGGTACACTGGTCGAGATGTTCGAGCAGGTAGTTGATTTCGCGCAACTGCGAGAACGACCACGATTCGGATGCCGGATTGCGGCTGCCCGCTATGAAGTTGCTCAGACCGTTGTCGATTTTGTCGTCGGCATCGTTGATGCCTACGTCGGCGGTTTCGAGCAGATAGTTGTAGAACTTGTTGCTCCACAGAGCCAAATCCGATTCGGTGGCGAAGTATTGCTTCGGCGTAACCTCGTCCTCCGGCAGCAATGTCAGGTCGCAACTTACGGCAGATACGGCAACCGCTGCAAGTATCAGTATTTTATTCAGTATCTTCATAATTTTTGCTCCAATTAAACATTTATCAGAAAGTTATATCCACACCGAACGAAATCGTGCGCGGCAGGTCGTAGCCCGAACCGGTACCTGCCTTGTACGTACCGTCCGAGACGGCGAGTTCGGGGTCTATCAGTTTGCAGTGCTTTTTGAGCGGCGACCAATAGCAGATGTTCTCGGCAGAGAAGTATACGCGCAACTTCTTGACGTACTGTTTCAAGACCGGAATCGTGTAACCGACCGTGAGATTCTTGAAACGCAGGTATGCCGCACTCTGCAAATAGCGGTCGTTGGCAACGCCCAGAGGTCCGCCGTTATAACAGATGATAGGGCGCAGACGAGGGAAGTATGCGTTCGGATTCTCCTCCGTCCACACATCCTTCTTGAAATCGCTCGTGATGAACGACAGAATAGGATACGAATACAACTGCCAGAACTTGTTCGCGCCGTAGATAGCATCCTGATTGTTGGTAGGATACCAGTCACGCTTGCCGACTCCCTGGAAGAACGCCGAAATGTCGAATCCGTTCCAGTTCAACTCGACGCGGAACGAGTAGTTGTAGCGCGGAGTGGAGTTACCGATGACGCGCATGTCGCCGGGGTCATCGACCGTACCCGAACCCGTACCGATAGAACCGCTGTTGTCGCTGTCCTCGAACATCATATCGCCCGCCATCAACTGACCCAGACCCGTCGGCGACATGTTGTAGATACGCTGGTAGACGTTGGTCGAGTTGTTTATCGCACGCTGGTATGCGGCAGCCTCCTCGTCGGTCTTGAAGAGTCCGACCACGTGATAGCCCCATATTTCGCCGAGTTTCTTGCCTTCATAGTAGCCGGAGAAAATCTTGGACGGATTGTTATACTTGGTGATTACCGACTGGTAGTCGCCGACCGAACCCGAAATCGCATAGGTGAACGGTTTGCCGCCGAGGTCGAACTTGTCGCGCCACGAGAGCGATATTTCCCAACCCTTCGTGCGCAAATCGGCGCAGTTGCCTTTCGGAGGGTCTGCTCCGTAGCCCGCAGGCAGGGTCATCGACTTCGTAAGCATGTCTTTCGTATCGCGGATGAAATAGTCGCCGGTGAACGTAAGCCGGTTTTTGAGGAAACTCAAATCGAGACCGACATTGTAGGTGGTTACCGTCTCCCATGTCAGGTCGGTTGCGAGAGGAGCCGAAACCGAACTTGCGTTGGCTTTGGTCGCCTCGTCGAACAGATAGTTGATTTGATTGGTCGAAATACGGTCGAGATAGAGGTAGTCGGCTACCTGCTGGTTTCCGAGCGAACCGTAGGAGAGACGTATTTTACCGTTGTTCCACCAGTCGCTCACGCTCTCCATGAACGGCTCCTCCGAGAATCGCCATCCCGCCGACACCGAAGGGAAATATCCCCAACGGCTATCCTTGGCGAAGCGCGACGTCGCATCGGCACGCAACGAAGCCTCGAAGAGGTATCTGCCCTTGTAGTCGTAATTGACGCGGGCGAAGAATCCGAGCGTCTGGTATGCCGAGATGTCCTGCGTAACGGAGTAAGAAGATTTGTCCGTCTTGGATTTGAACGAATCGAGAATACCGCTGCCGAGTCCGTCCTGCTGAACGGTGAGGTCGGTGCTACGGTAACGCTCGTAGTTCATACCCGCCAGCACCTTGAAGTTATGCGCATCGTTCCACGTGTGGTTGTACGTGAGGTAGGCATCGACATTGTGCAGCGTGTATCCGTAATGACGCTCGCGGTAGCGGTCTTTCATGTAGGTCGTCGAAGTCTCGTACACGCCTATCTGACGCGAATAGACCTGGTCGTGGTGGCGGTCCTTGTACAAACGGCGGTAGTTGGTGAGATTGTAGGTCGCATCGATGGACAGACCCTTCGCCGGAGTGAGGTGCAGACCGTTCGAGAGGGTGAACATCTGGTTCTCGATGGTGTGCTTGTTGCCCTCATCCATGAACGAGGCTGTACGTCCCGTGGCGAGCGCGATATTGCGCAGGTCGTAAGGGTACATCACAATCGAGCCGTCGGGGTTTTCAGGCACGAACATCGGCGCGAGGTTCTGTTCGAGTGCGGCGATAGTCATGCCCTCGTCCAACTGACCCGGATACCGCTGCTCGACGGCATTCACCGCGGCATTGGTAGACCATTTAGCCCACTTGAATATCTTGGCGTCGAACTTGCCGCGGAACGCATAGTTGCGGTAGTACTCCTTCTGCTTAATCATGTCGCCGGAGAGAGTACCGTCCTGCTCGTAGAAACGACCGCTGACATAGTAGTTTATATCCTTGTTGCCGCCCGAAAGAGACACGTTGTGTTCCTGATTGAAACGGTTGGTGTTGAAGATATTGTGATACCAGTCGAAGTTACCGTAGTAGTGGTACTTGCCGTCGTCGCCAACGACTACCCACGGACGCTCCGGATTCTCGGTCTTGTCGTAGCGGCGCGCTTCGAGTTGCGCCCAGTCGTTCTCGGTATAGTTGAACGGACTGTAACCGTAGCGCGAATAGTACAAATCGTGTATCGTCGTCGCATACTCGTAACCGTTGGTGATGAAGTCGTGGTCTGTCGTCGGCGAAGACCATCCGAAGTTGTTGGAGTAACTTACCGTCGCACGACCCGAACTGCCGCTCTTGGTCGTTATGAGAATCACGCCCGCCGAAGCCTTCGCACCGTAGATGGCACTCGCCGAAGCGTCCTTCAACACCGAAATCGACTCGATGTCGGCAGCATTGACGAGACGCAGGGATACGCCCGGTACGCCGTCAACCAGAATCAGCGGTTCGCCGCCGTTGATGGACGGCACGCCGCGGATATTTACGTTGTTCGAAGCGGTCGGGTTACCCGAATCCATCGTGATGTTGAGCGAAGGGTCGGCACCCTGCAACGCCTGAACGGTCGAAACGACCGGATGCGCGGCAAGGTCGTCGCCGGAGATGGTGGCGACGGCACCCGTAATGTTCACACGACGCTGTTCGGCATAACCTACTACCACGACGTCGTCGATTAACTGCGAACTCTCGGACATCTCGATGGTGATGTTGCTTGCCGTCGAAGCCGTCATCTCCACATCGGTGTAACCGAGCAGCGAAACTGCCAATGTCTGTCCGGCAGCGGCGGCGATGGTGAACGAGCCGTCCACGGTAGTCGTCGTACCCATGTTCGTCTTCATATTGACGATTGCGACACCGGCAAGAGGCTTTTTGGTCGCCTTGTCGACGACACGTCCGGTGATGGTGCGCAATGTCTGCGAGACACCTCCCTGAGGAGCATTCGCACCGCCGCCTGCTGCATAGGCATCCGGCACGAATCCCGCAACGGCGAGCAGGGCGGCGGCAAATAATGCCGCCAGTGTTCTGCCGCCCGAATGATTGTTCATATTGTTTTGCATATCGAATCTTTTTTCAATTATTCAACAAGTTTATAAAGGGCATTGACCTGTTGCGAAGACAGCGGGTCGTCGTAGATACGCGCCAGAACTATCGTACCCTGGAACGAAAGTTCGCCCTTGTCGGATGCGTTAGGGTCGGCACCGAGACCGAACCAGTAGGCATTCACGTTGGACACCATGTGGTCGAAGTTGCCGGTCGCATTGACAGTCGTAGTCAGTACGCCGTTCACGTAGCAGCGGGCCTTGCCCTCCTCCTTGTTCCACGTAAGCACGGTGTGGTAGAACGTATCCTTTTGCGGTACTACCCCGCTGTACAACTCGTTCCACTTGCCGCCCTTGAACTTGTATCCGTCGCCGGTGCGCGTACCGCCGCTGTGAATCTCCCAGTTGATTTCATGGGTATTAGCGCGGAAGCACATTCCGGTACCGCCAGCCTGCGTCGATGCGAACGGCTTTATCTGGCTGCCCGGAGCCTGCGTATCGCCGCGGGCGAAGAGCAACTCCATAGAGTAGCCGTCTTCGAGTTTTTCGGCGAAATCGGTGCGCGTCGTGTAAGGGACTTTCCAGAATCCGGTATCGTGAGCGGCTTTGACCGGCTCGGCAGAGAACACCGCAACCCAGCGACCGTAGCGTTCGCTGTACTGCGTCGAAACGGTCGCGTCGAGGCACGAACCGTCGATAGTCATCTTCATTGCCGAAGCGTCGCTTGCCGCGCAGTTCTCGCCGAACACGACATCCAGCAAGTCGGCGACAGGAGCGTCGATAATCCAGTCCTGCTCGACGGTTACGAAGGTGAATACCTCCGGATGCAGCGCAGACCAGATTTTGATACGGGCATTGCGCACGTCGCCGGTCTTGTTCTCGGCAACCGCAAGTACGAGCGACGAATTGTCCTTGCTGCGCTCGGATAGCCATGCCGAAGCGTCGCCCAAATCGTATGTCCACGAATCCTGATTGGTTTCGATGGCGATGTTCAACTCCTGGGCGTAGCCGCTGAGGGCGAATGATAATTTAACAGGGTCGAGGTACGGCTGTTCCTCCTCCTGTTCGATGGTGTAGGCGTAGACGCTGTCGTTCATGACGAACGTTACCGTAGCAGACCTCGCGGCACCGCTTCTGTTGGCAGCCGCCACGACCTTTACCGACGTATCGCCGGCTGCTCCCGAAGTGTCGGACAGCGAAAATCCCGTCGCATTTTCGGACAGCGACGCCACCCATTTGCCCGACGCATAGACACGGAAGGAGACCTCCTGCGCCTTGCCGTCGATGGCAATCGGGGCGTCCGTCGAAACCGTTCCGGTAGGTCCGAGAACCTTGAAAATCGGCACGCGTTCCAGATTCTCCCCACCCGAATTACAAGCCGCCATAAGAAGGCAGGTAATTGCAATCAAAAGTAGATTTCGTTTCATAATTAGTTGATTAAAAGTTCATTTAGTTAATATTGGGTATTATTTTTCTGCGACCGAAAGGGTGTATGCTCCCCTCTCCTGCGCCGTTTCCGCAACCGCGGCTGCGGAACGACGAAAGAGTACACACACTAAACAATCACCTTATAAAACTTTACCAGTCAGAGGATTTGGACATGTCGTAGAGTTCGCGCGGACGCTTCATCGTCTCGGAATACGTTCTGCCGAAACCGTCGGTTACGCTTATCTCCAATGTCGATGTCGCCGAAGAGCATGTCGTCTCGAACATGTGCGAGGTCAGCAGTGCGGGAAACGTCAGTGCCGCCGAGTTGGTGTTCATGCGCGCCATGTTGAAATGGATGACATGCAGCGGGTCGTAGGCATCGACCTGACGCACCGTCAGATTCTTGCCGGTCTCGACCTCGCGAACCTCCACCTTCCAGCGGACATCCCAGTTGAACACATTGATAAGCACCGCATTGTCGCTGCGGCTTCTGTCGTATCCGCAGGCGTACTGCGCGAAGAGTTCTTCCGTAACCGTCTTGAAGTTGTTCGCCACTTTCGGGCAATATTTCGCACGCGTAATCAGACAGTTGTTCAGGTCGTAGGCACGGAACTGGTAATCGGCACTGCGTCCGACAGGCTGGTAATACCAACGGACGTCGTCCGGAGAACCGGAGCCGATGTCGAACACCTCGTATCCTCCCGGCACACCGTCGCGGCACATGTGGCAGCGGAAACCGGAGTATTTGCCCGTCCACCACCACGTGGCGCAGATTGCGGGAATATTGTGTTCCACGACACGTTCGCTCACGAAGTTGTTGTAGCGGATATGGGTATGACCCGTAACGAAATGCACCTTGTAGTCCGCCAGCAAGGCATCCAGCCGCGACCGCTGGGCGGCAGGCATCATATATCCGAACTGCAACGTTCCAGAACCGATGTTATAGCGCGTGGTATACGGGATGTGCATGCCGACGAAGACCGTCGTTCCTGCCGGAACGTTTTTCAAATCGCCAGCAAGCCATGCGAATTCGTCGTCGGACAAGCCCTGCGAATACGACAAGTCGCCGACAGTGCCGTTCGCACCGCCCTTGTTGGCGAACAGAGTATCGTCCAACTGGACATAGTGTATCGCACCGATGTTGAACGAATAATATGTAGGACCGATATTGGTGCGGAAAGCATGTTCGGATTCGAAATCGTCGGCGACATACGGGTCGTTGTCGTGATTGCCCGGCGCATTGAAAATCGGCATATCGAGACCCGCCATCTGCGCGGCGTAGGTCGTCGGAGTGTAACTGTTCTTATACCACCACTCGTCCCACGTCAAATCGCCGAGGCTCATTCCGCAAAGTTTCACGCCCTCGGTGCGAGCCTTCACTATCTCGCGTTCGAGGTCGGCATAGAATCCCGATGTAAACTGTTTGACATCATCGGTACGGTTGGCAAGATGGGTATCGGTGAATACGATTACGCGATGACGGGTATTCTCCTCGGGAGCGAGTACGAAATTGCGCTGGTCGTACTGCGACGGCTTGCCCGAAGTATAGCGGAAGAATTGGGGAATCGAACGGTTTACCGCCACACGGTAGCCGCTCGGCACGGAGATGAACACGTATCCGCGGCGTTTGAGCGACGCGATATAGTACATGCCCTCGGAGTCGGTGGTCGTTACCTCCAAGCCGTCCGACACCGTAACTCCGGCAATCGGCTTGCCCGCCCAGTCGCAGACGCGACCGTAGAGAGTGTATCCGCCGGCATGAGGCAACTCGGCATCGTCGATTACGTCGATGAATGTCGTTCCGAAATCGATGCTTTTGCCGCCGACCTGCGCCGACACGGCGAACATTCCGCCGATAAACTCGGACGGGGTCTTGAACGAAACGCCCTTCTCCTCATCGATATTCTCGACCGGCAGAGTATGCGTTTCGCCGCTGCCGTCGCGGGCGACGAGTTTCACGCAGTCGCCCTCGCCCACGCCGCTGCACGGAATCAGATACGCTCCGCCGAGCGACATCTCCTCGACATTTTTTATCTTGTACTCGGAAATATCGGGCAGCGTCGTCGTTACCGGAGGGTCGGGCGGAGTCGGGTCGGGTTCGTCAGGCGAAAATCCCCCCCCCGAAGATTTTTCACTACATGCTGTGATACAGAATATTACAACAGTATATACCAAAAGTTTGTCTATCTTCATATTGCGTAGGTTAGGGTATTAGCGACGCTTTTTAGGATGTTCAGCCACGGTTTTCAGCATGTGGTCGAGCAGTGCCGAAGCCTGAGCGTCGGTAAGCGGCGACAGGACGATATGTTTGCCCGATGCCGACGGCTCGAAAAGGGTGTATCCCTTGTCATCGACCGTAACCGTACCCTTCTCGCCGGTGAACATCTCCGGATAGAAGATATAGATTGCCGACAGCACGTCCCATGTCGGGCGGTCGTAAGGCATCGCATGGTAGTTGGCATAGCCGTCGGCGAGCGGATGATTTTTCGCCCACGACAGCCCGTCGGTAATCGCAGTTGCAGGGAACATCACCTGTTTGCCGAGTTCGAACGGATTCTGGACAATCGGAGTGTCCCACTCGGCGAACACCTTCTGCATCGCAGGAATATCGTTCTTGACATTGAACTCCGCCCGCTTCTTCGCGCCGTAACTGCCCGCCATAACCGACAGCATCTTCACCTTGCGCGCAACCAGTTCGCGACCCGTCAGCGGCGAAATGTCGTCTGCTGGCGAATCGAGCAGTTTGGCGAGTTCGGTGGCGAAACCGAGCGACAGAACGACGATTGAGTCGTCGTCAGCCTTGGCGAGTATACGACGGTAGAGTTCCACCTGCGTGGAGAGTTTCGGCAGATACTTGTGCCGCGGATAGACCTCCGAATACACTACCGGCAGCGTATAGTCGGGTGCAGCGATATTGATTACCGGAGTGTTCGACTGTGCCATCGGAATATTCGGATAGCCGTACCAGCAGTTCATTATGTCGATGTAAGCCGTCGCCGTCGGGCTGTACTTGTGGTTGCCTATCGCAACTATATCGACCATGCCGGCATCGGCGTATTTGTACAGCACGTCGAGTGCAATGGCATCGTCGATGTCGTTGCCCATGTCGGTTTCGACAATCAGCAGCACCTTGCCGTCATTTTTGGCGAATGCCGTCGCTGCCGCGAAGATGAGAAACGCGCAGACGAGCGGCAGAAATTTGAGGTTCTTCATATCATGTAGTTTTTTTGTTTCCGGATACGCTTTTTAGTTTCCGCCCGAAACTATTATCAGCGACAGACCCGCAATGAACAGGCAGAACATCAGTGCGAGCAGGACATTGACCGACTTGTCGGCACCCTTGAACTCCTTCCAGATGAACACGCCCCATATCGCGGCAATCATAGGTGCGCCCTGACCGAGAGCATACGATATTGCGGCACCGGCCTTTCCGGCAGCGATGTAACTGAATGCCGTACCGAGACACCATATCGCGCCGCCGAGCATTCCGACCGAATGGGCGGAGAGTTTGCCCGCGAAATAGTCTCTGTAACTTACCGGCTCGCCGACGAACGGACGGCGCATGACGAACGTATTGAACACGAAATTGGAGATAAGCACTCCTATCGAGAATACGAATATCGCCGAATACGGGGTAAGCATGCCCTGAGTAGGATTCTCGAAGTTGTCGATGTCCATGGCGACAGCCACGAAACGGTAGAAGAACGACATCAGCACGCCCGCGACTACGGCGAGTATCAGACCCTTGCGGGTGCTTGCGCTTTTCGAGCCGCTGCTTATCCTGCCCGACGCGATGCCGTTGCAGATAATCGCGATAACGATAAGCGCGACGCCGAGAAACAATATGACAGGGTCGCCCTTGGGCGCGCCCAGATAGTTTATCAGTACACCCAGCACGAGAGCCAGCCCCACTCCGAGCGGGAACGCCACTGCAAGTCCTGCAAGCGAAACCGATGCGGAGAGCAGAATATTGGATGCGTTGAATATCACGCCGCCGAGAACGACGCTGCCGATATTCGCCCACGACGCCTGCCCGAGGTCTTCGAGGAACGGACGACCGAGCGAGCCGCAACTGCCCATCGTCAATCCGAGTACTGCGGCGAACAGCACCATTCCGATTACATAGTCCCAATAGAAGAGTTCGTACCGCCAACTCTTCGACGCGAGTTTCTGAGTATTGCCCCACGAACCCCAGCAAAGCATCGTAACGAAGCAGAATACGACTGCCAGCGCATAACTGTTTACGATAAACATAATTTCAAAGTTTTTATCAGATTAGTTTTAAGTTTGTTTCATTTTACCTGCATTACGCACCCGCATGCAACGGTGCTTCCGCATATTTCGACGCATCGAACTCCTCCACCTCGCCGCGCGTCGGCAGCGAAGGCTGCGCACCGGCACGGGTAACCGAAATCGCCGCCGCTTTCGTCGCGAACTCCGCCGCCTCGCGAATCGTCCTGCCCTCCGACAACGCCAGACACAAGGCTCCGTTGTAGGTATCGCCCGCGGCAGTCGTATCGACAGCCTTCACGCGGCAGGCAGGTATCATCACCCGCTCCGTCGCACTCTTGTAGAGCGAACCCTTGCTGCCAAGAGTTACGATAACGTTCCGCACGCCCTTCGCAATCAGCATTTCGGCAGCCGCCTCCGCCTGCCCGCAATTTTCGACCGGAACTCCGGCGATTATGCCGCATTCCGTTTCGTTTGGCGTCAGCATATAGCATTTCGAAAGAAGTCCGTCGCTGAGTTTAGCCGCAGGAGCGGGATTCAGTATCACCTTCACGCCTGCCGCGAACGCGATTTCCGCCGCATGCTCGACGACCGGCATCGGCACCTCCAACTGCATGAGCAGATATTCGGCACTCTCGATACGGTCGCGCATCGAATCGACATCGGCGACAGTCATTCCGTTATTCGCGCCGCCGGCAACGACGATGCAGTTCTCGCCGGCATCGTTCACCGTGATAAGGGCTACACCCGACGGTGCCTCCCTATCGCGCAGAATCGTCGATGTGTCGATTCCCTCGGCAGCATACTGCTCCACCGCCCGTTCCCCGAACATGTCGCAACCCACCTTCGCAATAAATGTAACCGGCGAACCCAGACGCGCTATCGCCACCGCCTGATTTGCGCCCTTCCCACCTGCCGCCATCATAAAATCTCCGCCGAGGAGAGTCTCCCCGGCGCGCGGCATACGCGACGAACGGACGACCAAATCCGTATTGGAACTGCCTAAAACGACTATTTTACACATTTTGCGCACAATATTTCCCGTTTATTTTTCGTTTCAAAGACATCTGTGTTTGCACAAACGTTTGCGCAAATATATCACTATTTTTTCTAACTGCAAAGAAATTCTTTACTTTTTTACACGAAAGCATTATCTTTGCCAAAGAAACTATTCGCAAATGGAAAAAAGCACACTCATAAGTCTTTCGCAGCGTACAGGATTCTCGATATCAACCATATCGAGGGCGTTGAACGGTCAGGCTGCCAAATACCGCATCAGCCCCGAAACCGTCGCCATAATCAAGGCGGAGGCAGACCGCTGCGGATACACCCCCAGTATCATCGCAAAAAGTTTGCGCACGAAAAGCACCCACACGATAGGTCTTATCATACCGTGTATCGAAAACCCCTATTTCGCGATGATAGCATCGGTCGTAACGGCGGAAGCCAAACGCATGGGTTACACTATTATAATAGTCGATTCAACCGAAAACGAAGCGGACGAACAGGACGGAATACGGTCGCTCGTATCGCGCAAAGTCGACGGTATAATCGCCGTTCCGTGCGGAAACGACCCGTCCAGACTCGAATCGATAAGCGCATCCACTCCGGTCGTGCTGATAGACCGCTACTACGAAAACTCGAACCTGCCATACGTATGCAGCGACAACTACGAAGGCAGTTGCGAAGCCGTGAACTATCTGATAAACAACGGACACCGCAACATATTGTGCATTCAGGGCAACCTGCACACCTCGCCTACGCGGCATCGCGTGAAAGGCTTTATCGACACGATGCAGGCGGCAGGTCTCGGCGACTGCGCCAACGTTTGCGGCAACAGTTTCTCCATCGACAACGGCTATCTCGAAACCAAACTCGCGCTCAATTCGACCAATCCGCCGACGGCGATTTTCGCGCTCAGCAACACGATTCTGCTCGGCGCGATAAAGGCGATACGCGAATCGCAACTGCGTATACCGCAGGACATTTCGGTAATTTCGTTCGACCACTCGATACAACTCGACTTCATCGACCCGCCCGTAACGCACATCAGCCAGCCGATAACCAATATCGGTACGCTGGCGATAAAGGTCTTGATGCAGGAGATTTCGAACCGTTCGCAAAAAGCGGCGCAGATAAAGTTGCCCGTCAAGATGGTAATCCGCGACTCCGTGCGCAACCTGCTGCAACCGAAAGAGCAGTAAACAGGCTATTAAGGGCTTTAAGGCTTTCCGCAAACGAAAAAAGCGACCGAACATATTCGGTCGCTCGCGTAAAGTTTCGTGCGGATAAAGGGACTCGGATGGCGCAGCCGAAGCCGAATTACCGCTGAAATAAATATATCTTAATTCGGCAACCCGTTAAATATCTTACCGAACATTGTTTGCGAAATAAAGTCCCTCCCTTTGTCAAAGGGAGGGGATGGGGAGGGAATGTCAATGTGAATTGCGGATTATCCGCACGGAAACAGGGGACGATTTGTCCCCTGTTTTCAAGTGCGGATAAAGGGACTCGAACCCCCACGCCTCTCGGCATCAGATCCTAAGTCTGACGTGGCTACCAATTACACCATATCCGCAGTGTCGTAGGCACAAAGGTAACCAAAATTTTATAAATAGCAACCTGCATGTCGGCGGTTTGCGGAAAATCAGTAAATTTGCAGCCGTTAAACAATTGTCGCGAACCGTACGGCGCGCCGTCCGAAGCATCGGAAACACGCACAGGCATACGGTCCGGCGACCATGAAAACTCATACGATGTCCCGTATAATAAATCTCACGCTCTCGCCCAAGCAGGCTGCCGATGCGAAATACTACACCTCGCAAGCGGCTCGCGAACTGCATGTGCGCGAACAGAATATAGCACTTCTGCGAATCGTCAAGCGTTCGGTCGATGCCCGTCGCGGCGCACTCAAAGTAAATCTGTCGCTCGAAGCGTTCATCGACGACGAACCGCAGCCGGCACCGCTCCGGTTCGACTATCCGTCGGTCGACGGAAAGCGCGAAGCGGTCATCATCGGTGCTGGACCGGCAGGACTTTTCGCGGCATTGCGGCTTATCGAATCGGGCGTGAAACCGATAATCTTCGAGCGCGGCAAGGAGGTCGTGGAACGCGGAAAGGACATCGCCCGCATACAGCGCAACCAAGGCATCGACCCCGATTCGAACTATGCGTTCGGCGAGGGCGGCGCAGGCACGTTCTCCGACGGCAAACTGTTCACCCGCAGCAAGAAGCGCGGCGATTACAACCGTGCGTTGCAGCGGCTCGTATTCCACGGCGCATCGCCGGAGATATTATACGAGGCGCATCCGCACATCGGTTCGGACAGGCTGCCGCGAATAATAGCCGACATCCGACGGCAAATCATCGCGTCGGGCGGCGAAATTCATTTCGGCAAGCGGGTTACGGCAATAAAGATTCGCAACGGTCGCGTCGCCGGCATCGAAGCCGACGGCGCAAATATCGATACCGACACCGTAATCGTCGCTACGGGACACTCTGCCCGCGACATTTACGAGATGCTCGACGACGGCGGCGTAAGGCTCGAAGCGAAACCGTTCGCAATGGGCGTCCGCATCGAACATCCGCAGTCGCTCATCGACAGCATACAGTACCACTCGTCGGAACAGATGGAGTATCTGCCGGCGGCATCCTACTCGCTCGTCGCACAGATAGGCGGACGCGGCGTCTACTCGTTCTGCATGTGTCCGGGAGGATTCATCGTTCCGGCAATGACCGACGCGTCGGAATCGGTCGTGAACGGAATGTCGCCGAGCCGGCGCAACTCGTCGTTTGCCAATTCGGGTTTCGTAACGGAGATACGGCTGTCCGATTTCGAGCATCTGCGACCGAAATACGGCGAACTCGCAGGATTGCAGTTCCAGCGCGAACTCGAACGCGCAGCCCGAGAGAACGGCGGCGAGAACCAGACCGCACCGGCACAGCGCGTTGCGGATTTCGTCGCAGGGCGCGGTTCGTCGTCGCTGCCCAAATCGTCATACGTCCCGGGGTTGGTATGCTCGCGGCTCGACGAATGGATGCCGCAGTTCATGTCGTCGCGCCTGCGCGAAGCAATCCGCGTATTCGACAAGCGTATGCACGGCTATCTGACGAACGAAGCGATAGTAGTCGGCGTCGAATCGCGCACCTCGACGCCGGTGCGCATCCCCCGCGATGCCCAAACGCTGATGCACCCCGATGTCGAAGGGCTTTTCCCGTCGGGCGAGGGTGCAGGATACGCCGGCGGCATAATCTCGGCAGCACTGGACGGCGAACGAATCGCCGAAGCGGTAACCGAGTTCTTCAAGAGAAGACAGGCTCAAAGAGGATAACCACCGCTCCCAAAGACCTTAACGACTTTAAAGTCTTTAAAGACTTTAATGGACATTACCGGCAAAAATAATGTCGCGCACACTTGCTAAAATGTAAAATATAATTTACATTTGCATCGTAATTGTACAATTTACACACAAACCTTTCAAACAAAGACATTATGAAAAGCACAAATCTTTTATTGCCGCACGCCTTCGCAAAGATAGGTTGGTGCATATTGCTGCCGTCAATCGCAATAGGCGCGGCAATTCTACTATCGTCGATAACGGCATCCGATTACGCACGTATACTGAATATTAACGGAGCGGTTGCGGAGATAATAATCAACGACGCCGCGATAATCGGCATAATTCTCGGAGCGATATTCGTTACGTGCGCAAAAGAACCGGTAGAGGATGAGATGATTTCGTCCGTCAGACGCGATTCGCTGCTCGTTGCCTTCTATATAAGTTGCTCGCTGCTCATTGCAAGTACGATTCTGGTAAACGGACTGTTTTACATCAATGTAATGATGTACAATATGTTCGCAATCCCGCTGGTATTCCTTACCGTATTCCGCATAAAGATATGGCGGCTCAAAAAAAGCAATTCCGATGAAGAATAGCATTCGCGTATCGCGCGCCGAGATGCGCATAACCCAGCAGCAACTGGCGGAATCGGTAGGCGTCAGCCGCCAGACGATAAACGCAATCGAGGGTGGACGGTTCATTCCGTCTACGGTGCTGGCACTCAAAATAGCCCGTTTCTTCGGCAAGACCGTCGAATCGGTATTCTCGCTCGAAGAAGGAGAATAGGAATGGCTTTAAGGTCCTTAACGGCAACGGGTCGCCTTTTCGGGCGACCCGTTACCACAAAACATAGGAGCGATACTACCGCTTAAACACGAAACGGATAATCGCCCATCCGCCGAAAATCTGCAACAGCATTCCCGGGATTCCGATACGGAAATCCTGCAATGCGTCGAACAAATCGCCGACCATAATCCACTCGCCTATCGTTCCGACCGCTTGATAGAACAACACCACGCCGACCATAACGGCTAACGAAACCCGCTTGAAGCGATACGCCGCATATCCAGCCGCACCAGCAAGCACTGCCGATTTGAGCAGTATCGCAGGCAGCGATGCCACGGCAGGCATACCGAATGCCGCGCAGTTCACAAGCGGCGACAGAACCGCCGTGAGCAGACCTACACGCCAGCCGTACTTGTATGCACCTACGAGCGTAAAGAAGTAAATCGGCAGCCACGTCAGACCGCCCTGCGGCACGAGGTGGCAGAGTTGCGGCAGCGCGATATTGCCGAGAACAAAGAGTGCCGCGACCATATAGGTGCGCGCCTCGCCGTAACCGAACGAATAGAGTTTTACTGATGAAGTTTGCATAATTTATAGTTTTTTAATCCAATACAACAAGTTCGTAATCCCGGCTTCCCATGCCCAACTGCTCGGCATAGTCGAGAGTGTGCATGCCGTTGCGCGAATCGATGCGCTCGATAAGGTGAATCTTGCCGTGGTCTTCCGATGCACGCACCATATCGACGCACGCCTTGTCGAGAGCCACGGGGTCGAGCGACGCGAGAATGCCGATGTCGCCCATCTTCGGGTCTTCGGGCTTCGCCACGCAGTCGCAATCGACGGAGAGATTGTTGGCAACGCTGATATACAGAATCCTGTCGCCGCAATGGTCGATTATCGCCTTCGCCGCCTCGGTCATCGATTCGAGGAAATCGTCCTGCGGAGGAAGATTCTTCCACACCTCTGTCTGGCTCTTGGTCTTGCCCGCCGAGTGTATCCATGCCTTGCCCGCCGACGAAGCGATACCGATTGAGATATTCTTTATCGCACCGCCGAAACCGCCCATGGGATGTCCCTTGAAATGGGACAGCACGACCGTGAAATCGTAGTCGGGATAGTTCTTGCCGACGAAATCCTCTTTCAGATGTTTTCCGCCCGCCACCGGCAGCGACACTTCGCCGTCGGCATCCATGATATCGACTTTGGCGATAGCCGTAAATCCGTGGTCGGCGGCTGCCTTCAAGTGGCTTTCGGTATCGGCGCGACCACCGCCGTAAGCGGTGTTGCACTCGATAATCGTTCCGTTCACCTTATGCACCAAATCCTTTATCAGGTCGGGATTCAGATAGTTGTTGTTGCCCGGCTCGCCGGTCGAAAGTTTGACGGCTACCCTACCCTCCGCCTTGCGACCGAGCATGTCGTAGATTTTCAGGAGATTCTCGGACGAAATCTCCTTGTACATGTAGACCTTCGGTTTCGATGCGCCGTCGGACGTCTTTTTCGCCGCACCGCTGCATCCCGATACCATCAATGCTGACATAATCGTTAAAAATATTAAAGGTTTCATAATCGTTTGTTATATCAAAAATTAAATTTCAATCCTCCCATCACCGTCGCTCTCGGCATCGGATATCCGGCGTTGATTTCGTAACGCTGCGCCAGAAGGTTGTCGCCGCGCACCCATACGTCGAGCCATTTCGCCGCACGGAACTCTCCGCGCACGTTCCACAGCACGAAATCCTCCGTCTTCTCCGTCCCGCGTCCGTTGGTTACGACGGACGTATACAGCCCCGCGATATACTGAATGCCCGTAGCCACCGACCAGCGTCCCTTAACGAACGACGCACCGACATAGAGTTTGTGTTCGGGAGCGGCAAGCACGGGATTCTCCATGTGCAGGAAACCGTAATTCACATCGACCAACCACGAAGCGTCGATTCTGTAAGCCGTCTGCACCTCGACACCCGTATTGTCGATTCTGCCGCTGTTCATGTTGAGCGGCGTCGCACCCTCGCGCGGTACGGCGAATATCAGATTCTCGCCGTCGATATAGAACAGGTTCACGCCCCACGACAGCCGACCGTCGAGCAGCCGCTGCGAGAGCGCGATTTCGTAGTTCCACATCCGCTCCGGCTTCAAATCGGGATTCTGCGGCGGGAACATGTACATTTCGCGAATCGTCGGATAGCGGAAACCCTTCGCCGCCGACACTTTCAGTTCGAGCGAGTACGGCAGGTGGAGCGACACTCCCGCCTGCGGAATCCACTCGCCGCCTACGTGCGAATGGCGGTCGTAGCGCACTCCCGCATCTATCGTAACGCGGTTGCCGATATGCTGGCGGAAATCGACGTAGCCCGCAATCTCGTGCTGCACCTTGTCGGCGAGTTCCGCCCTCTCGCCGGCGCGTTCGCCCGCGACATACTTATTCCATGCCCTGCCGCCGAAACGGTAATAATCGACGCCGACCGTCAGACGGTTGCCCTTGAACATGCGGACACCCTGATACCACGAAACGCCCATCATGTCGTCGCGCGAGTTGAACAGATACTCCTTGGGATTGCTGTTGTCGTCGGGATTGACGGTATAGCCGTCGTTTATCTTGTGGCGCCCCCAGTTATAGAACACGCTCAACGCGCCGGAGGTCTTTTCGTAACTGTTCTCGACGGCGAACGATGTCATTCCGCGTGTTACATGCTGGTCGGCATCCTCCATCGGAGAGGTCGTCTGCCCGGGTTGCAAAGCGTTGAAATGCATAACGTTCACGTCCGCCCTTATGCTCCACGCCTTCGAGAATTCGTAGCCCAGTTTGGCGTAGCCGCCGTACTGCTCGAAGCCCATGTTGCGCCGGTGTCCGTCGGTGCGGTTGTACGACGCGCTCACCACGCTCGTAAAACCCTTCACCCGCGCACGGTTCGTAACCTCGGTCTGCAACGTGTTGTACGAGCCGTAGCCCATATCGACATCGGTGCGCACGCCGTCCACTTTCATGCGTCGCGTAACTATGTTCACGACCCCGCCCATCGCGTTCGAACCGTAAAGCACAGACGCCGGACCGCGCAGCACCTCCGCCCGTTCTGCCATAAGCGACTGGCAGGCATCGGCTATCGGATGTCCCATCATGCCCATATACTGCGGATGACCGTCGATAAGCACCATAAGCCGTCCCGTACCGCCGCTCAGTCCGCGCAGCGAGATTCCGCCCGCCGCACCGTCCGACACGCCGTAGCCCATCACGCCGCGCGAGGTTACGAACAATCCCGGCACCTGCTCGGTAAGCAGCGGAAGCAGCGACGGCTGTCTGCCGCTCTCGATTTTGTCGCGACCGACGACCGAAACCGTCATCGGCAGATGCCGCAAATCGGTTTCGCTGCGGGTACCCGTAACGACTACATTCTCTATATCTATACGTTTGTCCTGCGGTATGCTGTCCTGCGAAGCGACCGCACGCTCATCCTGCGCCCGCAGACTTGCGGTCGAAAGGATAAATACTATAAATAAAAGCGGTTTCTTCATCAATGTTTGCAATATTCCTATTTCAGTTGCTCGACGAAATCGATAATCAGCGGCAGGCACTCCTCGGCGGTGCGGCAGTCGCGGCACATCGTTTCGACGGGACACCAACCGGTATTGGTGCGGTTGGATATATGCGGCACTTCGAGCGTGTAATCGACCTTCACGCCCGCATTTTCGAGCAGTTCGCGCGCGGGACGGCTTATCACGTCGGCGAACAGGCGGTCTACGCCGCCAAGCACCATCAGTGCCGCCGCACCCTTGCCGACGACCTTGTCGGCGACGAACGCTCCGTCGAGAAATTCGCGTTCGGTTTTCAGCAGGCGGAACAAATCCTTGATGCCGCGTTCGTGGAAAATACGTACCGTGTCGCCGTTGCGTATCACACAAGAGCAGTTCTCGATGAACAGGCAGTCGATAACGTTCTGCCGCTGCATCGCGGAAAGAGTATCCGCAGTCGTTTGTCGTGTTTTATTTCTCATTTGCATCGATGTTTCGCGACATGGCATCAATAACCGAACCGTTTTGCGGCTTCGCGCATGCGTTCGACGATTTTCACGCCGAACGGGCATCGCGTTTCGCACGCACCGCAGCCGACGCACTCCGACGCGTGATGCGTCAGGACGGAATAGTGTTCGCGCACCGTTTCGGGAATTTCGCCCTGCGCCGCAGCGAGGTTGAAGAACTTGTTCACCGCCGCGATGTCGATTCCCGCCGTACACGGCGCACAGTGTCCGCAGTACATGCAGTATCCCTTCCACGAGAACTTTTCGAGACCCGTCATTGCCGAGGCATAGTCGCGCTCCGCAGCCGAAGCGTCGCACCATGCGAGCGCAGCCGCTATCTCGTCCGTGCTTTTGCATCCGACCATCACCGCCGCCACGGCAGGTCGCGTCAGCGCGTATTCGATGCACTGCACTGCCGTCATCGAGCGTCCGAACGGCGAATTCCCGTCATCGAGCAAATCTCCGCCGCCGTAGACCTTCATCACGTCTATCGCGATGCCGTCGCGTTCGCATATTTCGTAGAGCGATTCGCGGTCGGGGTCGATATTCTGCAACGCATTCGCATAACTCTCGTCAGCCCACAGCGCATCCACATCCTCGCCCGCGGGCTGCATGTCGTAGCACGGATTTATCGAGAACATGATTACGTCCACCAGCCCCGTTTCCGCCGCCATGCGGGCGACAACCGGGTTATGGCTGCTGATACCGATACTGCGTATACGCCCCTCCGCCTTCAACCGCTGTGCGTAACGGATTATCTCGCCGTCGAAAACCTTATGGAAATCGTCCACGGCATCGATATAGTGAATCATTCCGATGTCGAGGTAATCGGTGCGCAGTTGTTCCAACTGCAACTCGAACGAAGCAACGGTCTTCGCCATGTCACGCGTGCGCAGATACTGGTCGTTCTCCCATGCGGTACAAAGATGCCCCTGAATCACGAAACCGTCGCGTCTGCCTTCAAGTGCCGCGCCTATGTTGCTGCGCAAATCGGGATTCGACGAATAGATGTCGATGAAGTTCACGCCGTGCGAAATGGCGAAGTCCAAATCCGCCTTCATCTCGTCTGCCGACTTGTTCATGAACCCTTCGCAGCCGAGGGCAATCGCGCTCACGCGGATTCCCGTGCGTCCCAATATTCTGTACTCCATATCCTTTTAGAACTCCTTACCTTGTTTGAGCCGTTCCACGAAATTGTCGATACGCTGCATCTGAGCCGGAATATTGATTCCCTGCGGACAGTGATGCACGCACTGGTTGCAGCCGATACAGTGATTCGCCTGACGCAGGCGCGGCACGCTGCGGTCGTAGCCAATCAGGAACGCACGGCGCGCACGGCGGTAATCCTCGTCCTGCGAACTTACCGGCACATTGCCCTCGTTGATACACTTGTTATAATGGGCGAATATCCCCGGAATATCCAGTCCGTATGGACACGGCATACAGTACTGGCACGCTGTACACGGAACCGACGGATAACGCAGCATAGCCTGCGCGGTATCTTCGAGCAGTTCGAGTTCGGCATCCGTACACGGGTCAAGCGGCGAATACGAGCGCAGGTTGTCCTGCAAATGCTCCATATACGTCATGCCGCTGAGCACCGTCAGCACATTCGACGGCGTACCTGCATAACGGAACGCCCACGAAGCGATGCTGTCGTCGGGGCGATGCTGTTTGAAACGTGCCATAAGAAAATCGTTCAGGCTCGCCAGACGTCCGCCGAGCAGAGGCTCCATGATTACTGCCGGAATATTGCGTTTCACGAGTTCGCCGTAGAGATATTCGGCATCGGTATTCCGCTCGTTCACCTCCTTGGCGTGCTTCCAGTCCACGTAGTTCAACTGAATCTGCACGAAATCCCACTTGTACTCGTCATGGCGCGAAAGCAGATAGTCGAACACCTCTATGTCGCCGTGATACGAGAACCCGAGATTGCGGATGCGTCCCGCAGCACGCTCGGCAACGAGAAAATCGAGTATGCCGTTGTCGAGATAGCGACCGCGCAGAGCCTCCATACCGCCCATGCCGATGCCGTGCAGCAGCATATAGTCGATATAGTCGGTCTTCAACTCTTTGAGCGAATTGCGGTACATTGCAATCGACGCTTCGCGGCTCCATGTGGACGGAGCGAAATTGGAGAGTTTGGTCGCGATGAAATATTTGTCGCGCGGATGACGGCTCAAAGCGATACCCGTCGCATGTTCCGACCGACCCTTGCAATACGCCGGCGATGTATCGAAGTAGTTCACGCCGTGGGCAATCGCATAATCGACGAGTTCGTTCACGGCATTCTGGTCGATGTCGTCCGCCTTATCGCGCGCGCTGTCGCCCTTGACGGTCGGCCAGCGCATACAGCCGTAGCCCAGCAGCGAAACCTTGTCGCCCGTCTTGGGATTGGTGCGGTATGTCATCCTGTCCGTCGGCACATCTCCGACAGCGGTACCCTTTCCGTCAATCGGGTTGCGTTTAGCGTCGCAACCTACGACCGTAGCGGCGGAAACTATGGCGGCACCTGCGCCGAGCCGTTTCAGAAACTCGCGGCGGTTCATTCCCTTATTATTTTTGTTGTCCATGGCAGTGTCGGTTTAGATTGTTCTGTGATTTCGGTGTCCTTCGACATATATCGCGCTGAACGGACGAGCCGGACAGAGATTCTCGCATGCGCCGCAGCCGATGCAGCGTTCGGTATTGACCACCGGAATCTTCGGCGAACCGGCTATTTCTGGATCGGACGGCGTCATGATTATAGCACCGCTCGGGCAGTGGCGGGCGCAGTTGCCGCACTCCACCCCGTCGGTCAGCGGTACGCAGTTCTCCTTAATCCACACGGCGTGTCCGATTTGCGTGGACGACTTCTCCGCGACAGTTATCGGACGTATCGCACCCGTCGGGCAGACATCCGAACAGCGGGTACACTCGGGACGGCAGTAGCCGCGTTCATACGACATTTCGGGTTGCATCAGCGTCGCGAGATTGCCCGACGGACGCAGAACGCCGTTAGGACATACCGACACGCACAACTGGCAGCCGGTACAGTGGTCAGCCATATTGCGCGCACTGAGCGAACCGGCGGGAGTTATGCGGTCGTTGCGCTTCGGAATCTTCTTGTCGGCTATAACGGCAAGTCCGCCGTCCACCTTCTTCTCCTGCGCCTTGACTGCCGCCGTCGCGGCGAAAACCGCTGCAAGCGACAGGAATTTGCGGCGCGAGATGCCCTTTCCGTCGGCTGATTCGGCGGCAGCGGATTCGGCAGGCTTCACCGGTTCGGCATGTTTGGCGGATTTGCGGCATGCGGTATACGAAATCGCATGTTTGCTGCAATTTTCCAGACAGTCGAAGCAGGCGACGCAGCGGCTGTAATCTATCGCATGATTCTTGGCATCGATGCACGAAGCCTTGCAACGGCGTGCGCACAAGCCGCAATCGACGCATTTTTCGGTGTCGATAACGGGTCTGAACAGCGAATAGCGCGACAGGAATCCGAGTACCGTTCCGACCGGACAGACGGTGTTGCACCATGTGCGACCGTTGCGCCATGCCAGCACCGCGATAACCACGAACGTCGCGAGAGCCACTCCGAATGTCGCCGCACTCTTTATCCACACGTCGGTTTCGTAGAAGGCATAACTTCCGGCACGCTCGGCGACCCACGCCGCCAGATTGTTGCCCGCCTGCCATATCGGGGCGAACAGATTCTGGGCGATGCGACCGAACGCGCTGTACGGCGCAATCAATCTCGCCAGACCGCCTATCACAAGTCCTCCGCCCGCAACCAGCGAGGCGATGAACAGAGCGAGCATACCGTAACGCAGCCACGAAAGCGGCTTGGAATAGCGGAAACGGTTGCGCTTCACTCTGCCTGCGACGGACGAAATGCCGTCCTGCATCACACACCCAGCGGGCAGATTACCGAACAGTAGATTCGTCCGAACAACAGCGTAAGTATCACCAATACGGCGACGACGCCGAAATTCAGAGCCAGCAGAGCCGGCAGGAACTGAATCTTCGCCAGCCAGCCGAACCACGCATGGAGCGTCCCCGTAAAGTCGAGGAACAGCAGCGTAACGAGTACGAAGCATACGACGGCGAATGCAATTCTGATTTTTCGCAACATAATTTTCTGTTTTTATCCTACGCGCCGCAACGCCCGACGACCGCGGCTGTCCGAAGCGGCGGGCGACTGCTGACGCAACGATTTTTATCTATGGCAAAGATAATGATTTTCCGCAATCCGCCATAATACACGGATTACGGTAAAACATACCAATATTACCGATTGCAATTATCCGTATCCGCTATCGAACCGTCCGAAAGCGCGAGACGGCAGGCATAATAATTGAATTACGCATATATGCGCAAGCGAAACGAGAACCATCGAAAAAGACAATGAAACGGGCTTTGAAATTCACGGCAGCGGCAATCGCCGCCACGGCGGTCTGCCTGTCGGCACGGGCGGAATCGCGGGATTCGCTCAAAACGTCGGGCATAAACCCCATAGAAAAAGTGGTCGTAACGGGAACGCGCAGCGAAACCGACGTGCGGCTGCTCCCGATGACGGTATCGGTCGTGGACAGAAAAAAGATAGACGAAGGATTCCGCAATTCGATACTGCCGTCGCTGACCGAGCATGTTCCGGGACTGTTCGTAACCTCGCGAGGCATCATGGGCTACGGCGTTTCGACCGGCGCATCGGGAGGAATGAGCATGCGCGGAATAGGCGGCAGCCCGACCACGGGGCTTCTCGTTCTGATAGACGGGCATCCGCAATACATGGGTCTTATGGGGCATCCGATAGCCGACGCCTGCCAGCCGATGCTCGCCGAAAAGGTCGAAATCGTGCGCGGTCCGGCATCGGTGCTGTACGGCTCGAACGCCATGGGCGGTGTGATAAACATCGTTACGCGCAAGACGAAGGAGGACGGCGCAAGCACCGATTTGCGCGCCGGCTACGGTTCGTACAACACGGTGCAGTCCGAACTCACCAACCGTGTGCGGGTAAAGGGTTTCACGAGTACCCTTACCGGCTCCTACGACCGCACCGACGGGCATCGGCGCGACATGGGCTTCGAGCAGTACGGCGGCTACGGAAAGTTCGGATACGAAATGGGCAGACACTGGAATGCGGCGATAGACTTGAACGTTACGCATTTCAACGCCTCGAACCCGGGTACGGTCTCATCCCCGCTAATCGACAACGATTCGCACATCACCAGAGGCATGGCATCGTTCGCGCTGCACAACGAATACGCCAAGACGTCCGGTTCGATAAGCGTTTTCCACAACTGGGGTGTACACAAAATCAATGACGGCTACTCCGAAGGCGGAACGCCGCCCGACTATCGGTTCAACTCGCGCGACCGCATGTCGGGAATATCGGTCTACCAGAGCATACGTCTTTTCAAGGGCAACCGCACGACCTTCGGAGCAGACTATTTCAATTTCGGCGGCAAGGCATGGAACAAATATATAACGGGCGAACGCGCAGGCGAGCGCAGCGAAATAGCCGACAAGGAACAGCACGAAGTCGCGGGTTACGTCGATTTCCGCCAGAACATAACGCACCGGCTGATTATCGACGCCGGAATACGCTACGACCACAATTCGCACTGCGGAGGAGTGTGGATACCGCAGGGCGGAGTGTCGTTCCTGCTGCCGCGCAGCGTCCAAATAAAGGCTATGGTGAGCAAGGGTTTCCGATTCCCGACGATTCGCGAGATGTGCATGTTCCCGCCGCAGAATCCCGACCTGAAACCGGAGAGTCTCGTCAATTACGAACTTTCGCTCAAACAGGACTGCGCGGGAGGCATCTTCTCCTACGGGCTGAACGTCTACTATATCGACGGCGACGACTCCATAATACTCGTCCCGACCGACGGGCGCATGAAATACATGAATACAGGACGAATACGCAACTTCGGAATCGAATGCGAAACCGAACTGCGGTTCTCTCCGGCATGGACGCTCTCCGCCAATTATAGTTGGCTCAAAATGAAATATCCGGTCGTCGCGGCACCCGAACACAAATTGTTCTGCGGCATAAATTTTGCGAAAAGACGGTGGAACGTATCGACCGGCGTACTTTACATACGAGGGCTTTATACGCAGACCGACCCGGTAAAGAGGGAGAATTTCGTGTTATGGAACGCCGACATGAACTTCCGAGCCGCCAAGTGGCTCGAAATATTCGTCCGCGGCGAGAATCTGCTGGCACAACGCTACGAAATCAACGCAGGTTATCCGATGCCGAAAGCGACCGTATTCGGAGGATTGAACTTTCACTTTTAAAAACTAAAAGAATATGAACACAACCACTGTCAAACTTCATTCGTTGGGCTATTTGCAGGCAAAAACCTACACGACAGCCGCACTTTTCGTACTCGGCAACATCGCGCTTCCGCAACTCTGCCACCTTATCCCGCAGGGAGGCGCAACGCTGCTGCCGATATACTTCTTCACGCTGCTCGGCGCGTACAAGTACGGCTGGCGCGTCGGTCTGCTCACCGCAATCGTGTCGCCGCTGGCTAACAGCGCGCTTTTCGGCATGCCCGCAGCAGCCGCAGTACCGGCAATCATGGCGAAATCGATTCTGCTCGCAGTCATCGCCGGCATGATTGCTTCGCGCACCAAGAAGGTATCGGTACTTCTGCTCACTGCGGCGGTTCTCTCGTCGCAGGTTCTGGGAACGGCAGCCGAATGGCTCGGCTCGGGTTCTTTCTTCGAAGCAATGCAGGATTTCCGCATCGGTATCCCGGGTATGCTGTTGCAGGTATTCGGATGCTGGGCGATTCTGAAATACGCACTCAAAAAATAGACCGGCAATGGACAAAAAACTCGGGCTGGGATGTATGCGGCTGCCGCTTACGAATCCCGATGACGTATCGTCGATAAACATCGGCGAACTGTCGCGAATGGTCGATTTGCTTATCGAAAACGGATTCACCTATTTCGACACCGCCTACACCTACCACGACGGACACTGCGAGGCGGCGTTGCGCAAGGCTCTCGTGGAGCGTTATCCGCGCAACGCCTACTCTCTCACCGACAAACTGCCGACGCTTCTTCTCGAAAGCGAGGAGCAGCAGGAGCGCATCTTCGCCGAGCAACTCGAACGCTGCGGAGTTGAGTATTTCGACCGCTATCTGGTGCATTGCGCAACCGCGGCATTCTACGAAAAGGCGGAGCGTTTCCGCAGTTTCGAATTCGCAATCCGCAAAAAACGCGAAGGGCTGACCCGCATGATAGGCTTCTCGTACCACGATTCGCCGGAACTGCTCGACGCCATACTCACCCGCTATCCGGAGGTGGATTTCGTACAGTTGCAAATCAGTTACATCGACTGGGAGCGCACGCCTATTCAGGCTCACCGGTGCTACGACATCGCACGACGCCACAGGAAACCGGTAGTCGTCATGTGTCCGCTCAAAGGCGGAATGCTCGCCGATGTCCCGTCGGCTGTCAAACGACTGTTCAAGGCGTATGCGCCCGACGCTACGCCCGCTTCGTGGGCTATACACTACGCCGCAAGTCCAGAAGGCGTTACGACCGTACTCAGCGGCATGTCGTCGGTCGCGCAGGTCGAAGAGGCGATTGCCTACATGCGCGATTTCAAGCCGCTGAACGACGAGGAACGCGCGATAGTGGACGAAGCGACGGACATCATCTGCCGCACCACGCCGATTCAATGCACCTCGTGCGGCTATTGCGTGCCGGCATGCCCCGCGAACATTCCGATTTTCGAATATCTGCACCTCTACAACGTGCGTATCGAAACCGGAATCTCGGGTTCGGGCGACACCGAACGCGCCTACCGCTCGTTCGCGGAGGAGAATTACGGCAAGGCATCGGACTGCATAGGTTGCAAACAGTGCGAGGGTTCGTGTCCGCAGCATCTGTCGATAGCCTCGTGGATTGCCAAGGTAGCCGACATGTTCGAATCCGCCGAGTGCGGCAGGAAAGCGGCTCAGGTCTGAAACGGAAATCGGGTATGCGACTGCATACCCGATTTCCGAATCGAAACCGCCGTCCGTATCACGAAACCTTCACGACCGAACGTCCGAGCCACACCAGCAGCAGACCGAGAACGAAACTCAATCCGGCGTAAAGCCCGAAGTAGAGCCACTGTTTCTGTTGCAGGAGCAGATACATGTCGTCGGCGAACGACGAGAAGGTCGTGAATCCTCCGCAGAAACCGGTGATGAGGAAGACATTCATCTGCGGCGAAATCATCTGCGTTTTCTCCGCCATTCCGAAGAAGATGCCGATTACGAAACTGCCTATCATGTTCACTGCGAAAGTCCCCCACGGGAATGCCGACACGAACAGCAGATGACAGAGTTTTCCGGTCAGGAATCGCAGGCACGTGCCGACGAATCCGCCGAGACCGGCGATAATCATTGCTTTCAACATAAACGATATATTTTTAATTGATACGTTTTTACAGTTCCCAAATTATATGCCATGGCATATAATTTGACTGCTTGACGTAAACAAAAATATAAAAACATTCCAGAATATGCATTTGACACCAAGAGAAATCGACAAACTGATGCTCCTTTCGCTCGGCATGATAGCCGAACGCCGCAAGGAAAAAGGGCTTAAACTCAATTATCCAGAGGCGGTAGCCTACATCACCTCCACTGCGCTCGAAGGCGCACGCGAAGGCAAGACCGTGGAAGAGGTCATGAAGGACGCCGCGTCCGTGCTGACCAAAAAAGATGTCATGGAGGGCGTCGCCGACATGATAACGCTGTTGCAGGTCGAAGCGGTATTCACCGACGGCTCGCGACTGGTGAGCATCCATCATCCTATCAAGTAATTCAAAAAAACACACCGTTATGAACAAGACAAATTCCGCAACCGATGCCAAAAAGGCACCGCAGCAGAGCCTGTATCCGAACAAGAAGGGGTTCGCGCCGTCCAAGCCGGTCGCAGTCGGCGGCGTAATCCTCGACAGCACGCCGATAGAGTACAACAACGGTCGCAAGACCGTGAAACTGACGGTACGCAACCGCGGCGACCGTCCGATTCAGGTCGGCTCCCATTTCCATTTCTTCGAGGTGAACCGTTATCTCGAATTCGACCGCGACGCGGCATTCGGCTGCCACCTCAACATTCCGGCGACGACTGCGATACGTTTCGAACCGGGCGACCAGAAGGAGGTCAAAGTGGTGGCATACGCCGGCAAACAGCGAGTGATAGGCTTCAACGGACTCGTAAACGGGTACACCGGCGACGAGGATGCGCCTACATATTTCCCCGCACGCCTGCGCGCATTGCGCAAGGTACGCCACGCAGGCTTCATGATAGCCGGCGAGGACACTAAGAAGAACATCGGCGAGCCTGCCGTCAAATCCGCTTCCGCCGCCCATGCGGCGAACGGAGCAGCGGACAAGGGCGCATCGCAAAAGAGTAAGAACGATAAAAAATAGAATATATGGCAACAATTTCACGTCAGGAATACAACAACCTTTTCGGTCCTACCGTCGGCGACAAAATCCGTCTGGGCGACACCGACCTTTACGTCGAAATCGAAAAGGATTTGCGCGAATACGGCGACGAAGTGGTTTACGGCGGCGGCAAAACCATACGCGACGGTATGGGTCTCGCCAACACGATGACCTCCAAGGAGGGTTCGCTCGATTTGGTAATCACCAACGTAACGATAATCGACCCGATACTGGGCGTCGTCAAGGCGGATGTCGGAGTCAAGGACGGCAAAATCGCCGGCATCGGCAAGGCGGGCAATCCCAACATAATGAACGGCGTGCATCCCGACCTCATTACGGGTGCGGCGACCGACGCCATTTCGGGCGAACATCTCATCCTCACGGCCGCCGGCATCGACGGACACGTCCACATGATTGCTCCCCAGCAGGCATACGCCGCATTAAGCAACGGCATCACCACCGTATTCGGCGGCGGTGTGGGTCCGACGGACGGCAGCAACGGTACGACCATCACGTCGGGTCGCTGGAACATCGAGCGCATTCTGAAATCGTTCGAGAGCATCCCCGTCAATGTGGGTCTGCTCGCCAAGGGAAACTGTTCGGGCGAACAGGCGTTGTCGGAGCAAATCGAGGCGGGAGCCTGCGGATTCAAGGTACATGAGGACTGGGGTTCCACTCCTGCCGCGATACGCGCGGCACTCGGAGTCGCCGACCGCTACGACGTGCAGGTCGCAATCCACACCGACACCCTCAACGAGGGCGGTTACGTCGAAGATACCATTGCCGCTATGGACGGTCGCACGATCCACACCTACCACACCGAGGGTGCGGGAGGAGGACATGCGCCCGACCTGCTGAAAGTGGCATCGATGCCTTACGTGCTGCCGTCGTCCACCAACCCTACCCTGCCGTTCGGAATCAACTCGCAGGCTGAATTGTTCGACATGATTGTCGTATGCCACAACCTCAACCCTCAGATTCCGTCCGACGTCGCATTCGCCGAGAGCCGCGTGCGTCCCGAGACGCAGGCTGCCGAGAGCGTCCTGCACGACCTCGGAGTGCTGTCGATGGTTTCGTCCGACTCGCAGGCGATGGGTCGTATCGGAGAGTCGTTCATGCGGACTTTCCAGACGGCATCGTTCATGAAGAACGCTGTGGGCAAACTCACCGAGGATGCCGACGGCAACGACAATTTCCGCGTACTGCGCTATCTGGCGAAAGTTACCATAAATCCGGCTATCACCTATGGCGTATCTGACTATATCGGTTCGGTCGAAAAGGGCAAAATAGCCGACCTCGTGCTGTGGGAGCCGCAGTTCTTCGGCGCGAAACCGAAGATGGTCATCAAGGGCGGTGTAATCAGTTGGTCCAACATGGGCGACCCGAACGCTTCGCTGCCGACCCCGCAGCCGTGCTACTACCGTCCGATGTTCGGCGGATTCGGTCAGGCACTGCCCGAATCCTGCATCTCGTTCGTTTCCAACGCCGCATGCTGCAACGGCATCAAGGAGCGTCTGTGCCTCGACCGCATGGTCAAGCCGGTACGCCGCACGCGACAACTGACCAAATACGACATGGTACTCAACGGCGGCACGCCGCAAATCGACGTCAATCCGGAAACGTTCGAGGTTCTGGTGAACAGCGTCCGTGCATACGTCAAGCCGGCGAAAGAGGTGTCGCTCGGACAACTCTACTGGTTCGGATAGAAACACCATTTATTATCGGTGCGTCAGAACGGGCGATATGCAAGGCGTTGAGATTTTCGGCAAGGGAGTTTACCCGTCGTAAATGACCGAAGCCGAAATATCGGAAACAACGCAGCAGATTGCCCGTTATCACGCGCCGGCACAAAACAGAGAATAAACAGATGAAAATATATACTGAAATCATTGGCAACATCCACTCTCCCGAGTGGGCGGTGAGTGCCGACGGATTCGACACCGAATACGTAGACCTCGACCAGTGGACGGCGCAGAAGAGCCGTTTCGTAGCCAAAAGCGACCGCGACACCGAATACGCCGTCGCCCTGAAACGCCACACCCAACTGCTCGACGGCGACATAATCGAGTATCTGCCCGAGAGCCGCAAAATGGTCGTGGTGCGCATCAATCTCAACAGCGTTCTTGTCGCCGACCTCGGCGCATTGAAGAACGACCCGCCCGAAAACATCATGCGCGTAGCCGTCGAACTTGGACACGCCATAGGCAACCAGCACTGGCCTGCCGTAATCAAAGGTTCGAAGGTATACGTCCCGCTGACGGTAGACCGCAAGGTCATGGACAGCGTCATGCGCACCCATCATCTCGAAGGGGTCGAATACTTTTTCCGGTCGGGTTCGGAGGTAATCCCCTATCTCGCCCCGCACGAAATCCGCCGTCTTTTCGGCGGCACGGGTCCCGACAGCAGCACGCACCATCATCACCACCACGAAGATTACGAACACGAATGCGCAGAGTAACCCGCCACGAAGACGACGTCAGGGCGGCGACAATCATGCGTCTGCTCGAATTCACCGATTCGGCGTTTCCCGTCGGGACATTCTCGTTTTCCAACGGTCTCGAAACGGCAGCCGAAACGGGTTCGGTGCGCGATGCCGCGACGCTCGAAGCCTACGCGCGCACCATGGCGCGTCAGGCGGCGTTCACCGACGGCATAGCGGCACTGCAATCCTTCCGCAGTTACTCGGCAGGAGATTTTCTGGGCATTCTCGAAGCGGACAGGCAGGCGATAATCTGCAAGATGAACGCCGAAGCGCGTCTGATGACATGCCGCATGGGAAAGAAACTGGCGGAACTGTCGAATCGCATATTCGACGACGAAATCCGCGACCGCTGGCTGGCTTACATCGCCGACGGCAACACCGCCGGCACCTATCCCGCGGCGCAGGGCATCGTATTCGCCGCATGCGGGATTTCGGAAAAGGGACTGTTCTGCTCGCACCAGTACGGAGTACTCAACATGATTCTCGGTGCGGCACTCCGCTGCGCCCGCGTGTCTCACTACGACACGCAGCGCATTCTGTTCCGCATGAGCGATGAAATAGATGCGCTGTACGACGAAATCCGCAATGCCGATTTCGAGGACATACACGCTTTCAATCCGCAGGCGGACATATTCGCCTCGCTGCACGAAAAAGGAGACAAACGACTATTCATGAACTAAAATCACAACAAGCAATGAACAACACTTGCAGAATAGGAATCGGAGGACCTGTCGGCTCGGGCAAGACCGCACTGATAGAGGCTATCACGCCGCGTCTTCTGGACATGGGATACAAAGTATTGGTAATCACCAACGACGTGGTTACGACCGAGGACGCTAAACACGTCCGCAAGATGCTCAAAGGCATACTCGTCGAGGAGCGCATAATCGGTGTCGAGACCGGCGCATGCCCCCACACCGCCGTCCGCGAAGACCCGTCGATGAACATCGCCGCAGTCGAGGAGATGGAGGCGCGTTTTCCGGACGGCGACGTGGTGCTTATCGAGTCGGGCGGCGACAATCTGACGCTGACGTTCAGCCCCGCACTGGTCGATTTCTTCATCTACGTAATCGACGTCGCGGCGGGCGACAAGATACCCCGCAAGGACGGACCGGGCATCTCGCAGTCCGACATCCTCGTAATCAACAAGACCGACCTCGCCCCATACGTCCACGCCGACCTCGAAGTGATGCGGCGCGACTCGGAAATCATGCGTCCGGGGAAACCGTTCGTATTCACCAACTGCATGACGGGCGAGGGAATCGAGGAACTGATAGACCTGATACGTAAAATGGCACTCTTCGACATCGAACTTCGCGACGAAAAGACAGCCGAAACAACGACCGCTGCGCGATGAACTTCACCGACGTCAAAGAGATGCGCCCCTATCTCGACGAGCCGAAGGCGATGCCCGTCGGTACTGCCGGCAAGGTGGGCTACCTGCATCTGGGATTCGAACTCGACGGCGACGGACGGTCGATAATGCGCAAATGGGAGCGGCGCGCGCCGCTTATCGTGCAGCAGGAACTCTACTTCGACGAAGAGATTCCCGAAATGCCGTGCGTCTACATCCTGTCGTCGGGAGGACCGAATGTGGACGGCGACCGATACGAGCAGAGTTTCGTCGTGCGCCGCAACGCATTCGCCCACATATCGACCGGTGCGGCGACCAAACTCGCCGAGATGCGCTATAACTTTTCGGGTCTGACGCAGAAAATCGAACTCGAAGAGGGGGCATACCTCGAATACATTCCCGAGCAGATAATTCCGTGCCGCCACACGCGGTTCATCGCCGACACGACGATACGCATCGCACCGACGGCGACGCTGTTCTACTCGGAAATCTACATGAGCGGTCGCAAATATTTCGGCGAGGGCGAGCGGTTCGCCTACGACATACTTTCGGTCTGCACCCGCGCGGAGCGACCCGACGGCACGCCTCTGTTCCGCGAAAAGTTCATCGTGCGTCCCGAACTCCGTTCGCCCGAAACGCTGGGCGTGATGGACGGCTACGACGTGTTCGCCAATGTCGTCGTACTAACGCCGCCCGACACCGCCGACGCGATTTACGAACAGACGCGGGCGTTCATCGACGAAGGCGGGCGGCTCGCAGCCGGCATAACCCGACTGCCCGAAGGGTGCGGACTGTCGTACAAGGTGTTGGGCGACGAGACCGACCCCGTGAAACGCGCCGTCAGGGACTTCTGCTCGACGGTGCGCCGCGCAGTCAAGGGGAAACCTCTTTTCGGAGAGTTCCCATGGCGATAAAACCACTGAAATTCAAAATATAAAATTTATGGCAAACAATTCAATCGCACAACCGGACAAGACCGACGGCCGGTTCGGTTTCATCGGAACGCTGTTTCGCGGCGCGGGGCAGGTGATGTTCCAGAACAGCGCATGGACAGGACTTCTGTTCATCATCGGAATCTTCTACGGCGCCTACCACGAGGGCATGGGCATCGTCGCCTGGGGAGCGGTACTCGGACTGGTCGTATCGACCCTTACCGGCTATATTCTCGGACTTCCCGCAAAGGACGGACGAGAGGGACTGTGGGGCTTCAACGGTATTCTCGTCGGATGCGCATTCCCGACGTTCATGGGCAACACCGTATGGATGTGGCTGGCACTGATTCTGTGCGCCGCGCTCACGACATGGGTGCGCACGGGATTCAACAACGTAATGAAGCCGTGGAAAGTCAATTCGTTCACCTTCCCGTTCGTATTCTGCACATGGCTGTTCCTGCTCGCGGCACGAGCCATGCACGGCATTCCGCCGACGCACATGTCCGACCCGTCGCTACCCGAGGCGTTCGTCTCGGGAGAGAGCATACGTTTCCTCGCCCTGATACTGTATTGGTTGAAAGGAATCGCGCAGGTATTTCTGATAGATTCGTGGGTAACGGGACTTCTGTTCCTTATCGGACTGCTTATCGGCAGCCGTTGGGCGGCACTTTGGGCGGCAATCGGCTCGGCACTCGCGCTTCTCGTCGCGAGACTCTTCGGTGCGTCAGGCTATGACGTCGCCCACGGTCTTTACGGATTCAGCCCCGTTCTTACGGCAATCGCGCTGGCAACGGTATTCTACAAACCGTCTTTCCGCTCGGCAATATGGGCTTTGCTCGGAATATGCGTTACTGTATTCGTCCAAGCCGGAATGAATGTAATGACGGCTCCGCTCGGCATCGCTACACTGACTGCACCGTTCTGCATCGCCACATGGATGTTCCTGCTCCCGCTCATCAAATTCGATTACGAGAAGGAACCCGACCACTCGAACTGGTACGCCGAGAACAAAACGCATCTCAGCCGCCGGATGTCGAAATAACCGTCGGAATGAAAACGAACGAGGCTGTGCAATCGATGCACAGCCTCGTTTTATTTGACCTTAATGGCTTTAAGAAGAAATACTATTGACGAAACTGAAAACAACGCCGCAGATTGCCCGTTATGACACACCGCCGACCTTGTGTCCGAGAACAGCCGTTACGAGCGCACCGACAAGCAGTATTCCGATGGTTACCGACATCGTAAGCGTCAAGCCGCCGGCTTTCAGCAGAACCGGCATGAACAGCACGCCGATGATTCCGCCCAGTTTGCCGAGCGCGGCGGCGATGCCCGCACCCGCACCGCGGTCTTCCACCGGATATATCTGTGCGGGAAGGATAAAGGTTATCAGGTGAGGTCCTGCATTGAGGAACAGTTCGAATATCATGAATCCCGCTATCGCCGCCCAGACGTTCCAGTGCAGTTCATACGCCGTCAGCAGCAGGGCAAGTCCCGCGGCACACAGAATGAAGCCCCACGTCTGCATGCGGACATGGCTGAACCGGTTCATATAGCGCAATCCGAGCGCGAAACCGAGCAGCACGAACAGATTTATGTATACCGTTTTTTCGACCGAATCGACTATATGCGCGAATCCGCTGTCCGACGACGATTCGATGCCGAGAGCCATAACGAGCATCGGCAGGAATACGCCGATTCCGTATACCCCGACCCCCTCGCAAGCCCACGGAATGCCGCTGAAAACCACTTTCTTTCCGTTGCCGTTACGGAACATGTTCAGCCACGACGATTTCGCGGCTGCGGACTTCTCGGTCGCCTTCGAGTCGCTTATCATGACATCGGGACCGAGAAAGTATCTGATTGCGTGTTCGGCTTCCGCCCTCTGTCCGTGGGCAAGCAGCCAACTCGGGCTTTGGAAAAACCTTACGCGGGTAAGCAGCATGACTATCGCCAACAGCGAAATAAGCAGGAACAGACCGTTCCACATCTCGGGACTTTGCCAGCGGCGCAGCAGCGAAAGGCACGAAACGGCGACAACGATGTTGCCCAGTGCCGAAAAAGATTTGGCGATGCCGACCATTGTCAGTTTCCAGCGGTCGGGCATAATTTCGGAGATATAGTCGGAATCGAGGCTGTATCCGCCGCCTATTCCGAGACCCATGAGAAACAGTGAGATGACGAGTCCGTGGATGCTGTCCGACCAGACGGCGAATAGCGACGCCGCCAGAATCAGTGCGGGACAGAACCGGAAAAAGAACAGGTAGCCTCTCCTGTCGCTCAGTCCGCCGAATATCAGCGACCCGACCATGATGCCAACGAGGCTCGTACATGCGATACCGCCCTGAGCGAAGGTGGACAACCCGGGATGTCCGATGATTTGCAGCATCGGCACCACGATACCAATCAGCGTCGCCAGCGCACCGCCCGTCATCTGCCCGAACGAAGCGACGATAAGCACGCGCAGATGCCCCCACCGCAGCGGCATTGTCGCCATGTCGAGCGGTTTTCCGTCCTTGTTCGCACCCATGTGCAGCAACTTCGTCCGTAGTTTGTTCCACTGCTCGGTCGCCCACAGTATTCCGATGCCGACGCACACGCCGACCGCCGACTCGAAGAAACGGAGGAAACAGTTCATCGCTGGGTCTACTTTCGGGTTCATCTGCGACACGAGCATGATGATAAGCAGCGTTACCGTCGCTATGTGTCCGTTGTTGTAGATGTTGAGCAGCATGAAGAGCATTTCGAGGACAAACACCGCCATAAGCATTCCGACGACGGTGAACGGAAAGACCGCCAGATAGAGATAGGCGACCAGCGCGCCGATAAACGTACCGAGGACGCGGGTCCATCCGTACGAAAGCGAATCCTTGTAACCGGGGCGTTGCAGCACCACGACCACCGAGGTGCAGGCGAGCATTGCGCCCATCCAGCGTGAAGCGGAGTGAATAGGACCCGTAACGTACATTCCGACCAGATATGCAAGCAGGATTCCGACGCACATGACGATAAGTACGAACGGCTGCACGCGGGCTATTGCGGCATTCATCGCCGTCCGGATAGACTGTCGAAAGTTTTCCATAATCGAGATTTTACCGCGCTTACGACAATAAGCGCGCCGAAACCCTCGAATCGGAGACGGAATAGCGGTTTTATAATTAACGACGTTAAGGTCGTTAAAGCGGGCGGAATTATCGCTGTTGCGGGAGTGCAGAATCGCCAAGAATCATCATGCGGTCGGCGGCGAGTTGTGCCTTCAAGTCGTCGATGGATGCAAACTTGCGCTCGTCGCGAATCTTCTCCGACAGGCGCACGCGCAGACGGCGACCGTAGAGATTGCCGCAATAACCGAAAAGGTGGGTTTCGAGCAGGCGGGTCCTGCCGTCCACCGAAGGGCGCACGCCGACATTCGACATGGCGAGATAATCGCAGCCGTCCACCTCGACGAACGAGCGGTAGACACCGTTCTCGATGTCGGTACGCTCCGCAATATCCATATTCGCGGTCGGGAAACCCATTTCGCGACCCAACTGCTGACCGCGAATCACCTCCGCCTCTATTATATACCGCATATCAGACTTTCTCCGTAAGTTTTTGTACGAGTGTAAATTGGGAAAAGAATTCCTTGGCGAACACGCGCAGCACCGTGTACGACGGTATCGCCAGCAGCATTCCGACGATTCCGCCTATCGAGCCGGCAAGCAGGATGACGATGAATATTTCGAGCGGATGCGCCTTGACGCGCTCGGAATATATCGTCGGCTGCAAGATGAAATCGTCGATGCACTTTATCACGAGCAGCGAGAACACGATGATGCTTATCGTATGCCCTATCGTATAGCCGTCGATAGGATTGACTATGCCGATGAATATCGACGCGATGCCGCCCATAAGCGGACCGGCATACGGAATCACGTTCATGACGCCCATGGTAATCGCGATGAAGCAGGCGTCCTCCGTACGCATGCCGAAAGCAATCATGGTGAGCGAAATGATTATCATCAATATGAAACTCTCGGTCAGCAGTCCAGTGAAATAGCGTGACAGAAGCACCGTTATCTTGTCGAGCGCACGGGTTACGTTCTCCTTGTAGCGGTCGGGAAACACGGCGGTCATCATCGCATAGAACAGACCGTCCTCCTTCATGAAAAAGAACGTGATGAACGACACCGAGAAGAATACGACGAATGCCGAGATGCCAAGGTCGATTATCGACGAAAACGCCGAATTGATTGTATCGTAGTCGAGGATGTTGCGCAGCGACCTGATAAGTATCTCCGACAGCGAAACCTGAGATTCGGGCAGGACGAACATCGTGCTTAAATACTCCTGCACCCGTTCCAGCGGCTCCTGAATATCGGACAGAGCCGATTTCAGGTCGAGCGATGCGAGTTCGTAGATTTCGTTGATTACGAGCGGAACGATTATCGAACACACGGAAATTATCACCACCCACATGCATATCAGCGTCAGCAGGGCAGCCATCCAGCGACGTACCTGCCATCTGCCCACGCGGATATTGGCTACCGCCCGCACCATCGGACGACCCATTATGGCGAGGATTCCCGAAACGAGAATATATATGACTATCGACCTGAAATACCACAATACGGAGCCGATGACGACCGCAACGATAATTCCGACCGCCCAGCGCATAAGTAATTGCGGAGTAAGATTCATGGTTGTATTTCCTTTTCCGTGTTACATGCAAATTATTCGCCGTCGATGCCCTTGCCGCCGCCGATTCGCGCGAGCGGAGTCTGGGTACCGACCACCTGGTCGCCGATTTCGACGAGCAGTTCGGCATCATTCGGCAGCAGAATGTCAATTCGCGAGCCGAATTTTATGAATCCGCACACGTCGTTCTGCTCAACATTGTCGCCCAGTTTCATGTAAGACACGATGCGGCGTGCGACCACGCCTGCAATCTGACGGAAAAGTACCTCCTTGCCCTCCGGAGTCTCGATTACGGTCGTGGTACGCTCGTTCTCGGTAGACGACTTGGGGTGCCATGCGATAAGGAAGCGCCCCGGGTGGTACTTGAAGTAGCGGACGATGCCTCCCACCGGAAACCAGTTCATGTGGATGTTGGTTACCGACATGAATATCGAAATCTGCATCCGCTCCCCGCCGCCGAAATACTCGTCGTCGCGCACGAGTTCCGTAACCACCACACGTCCGTCGCAAGGCGAGAACACGAGATGGTTATCGTGAATCTTCACGCGCCGCGGCTCGCGGAAAAACGAGACGATGAAGAACCAGAACAGCAGAAGCAGCAGCGAAATCATCGACAGCAGCCAACCGCTCTCCTGCACTTCGAGCATGTAATATATCAATGCCCAGATGGCGGTACAGCACACGCCCGAGATGGCGATTATCCTGTATCCTTCCTTGTTTATTTTCATCATATACTATATCATCATTAAGTTAGCAGTTTCCCAAAATCAAAAGATACACGAAAGCGTAAGGTGCGGATACCAGCATCGCGTCGAAACGGTCCAAAAATCCGCCGTGTCCCGGCATAATCGCGCCCGAATCCTTCACTCCCGCCGAACGCTTGAAAAGCGACTCGACGAAATCGCCGGCAACGCCCGTTACCGACACTATCAACGCCAGCACTCCCCACACGACCATATCTCCGCCGAGCAGATATCCGCAGACGACGCCCGCAATGACGGATGCCGTTACGCCGCCGAAGAATCCCTCCCACGACTTCTTAGGCGAGATGCGCGAACACATGCGGTGCTTGCCGAAGCAAACGCCGACCAGATATGCGAACACGTCGTTCACCCATATAATAAATATGTAGCACAACATTATCCACGGCTGCCACTCTCCATCTGCGAAAAGCAGCGGAACATATATCAGCAGCGACACAGGCAGTGCGACATACAGCACGCCCGTGAACGTGGCGGCGACATTCGCAATCGGCGTCGCGCTCTTGCGCCACAATTCGCACACGAACGCGGTCGGCGCCATCAGCAGCAGGAACAGAACCGTTCCGAGTACCGCCGCTCCGGTCGAAGGCTGCACGCCGTTGCCGCCGAATTGCATGAAAATATTGAAACTCAACAAAAACAGCCCCGCAGCCGACACGATGCCTATACCCTCCAATGGGGCTATGCCGCATCGGCGGCACAGTCTGTAAAATTCGGCTGTTCCGCCGATAACCACCAGGAACATCAATGCGCCGAAACTCCATTTCGACCACAGCGTCGCGCCGATAACAATCGCCGCGAGCGCGATTCCGCTCAATGTCCTTACCAAAAGGTCCTTCATTCTGTCAGTCATAATCGGGTTACGATATTTTATCCGCGGCAGCCGGTTCGGCAGTGTCGCCCTCCTTGTTTTCAATCTCCTTCAACTCCTTTTCGCCCTCGCGCATCGCCGCAAGACGCTCCGCCTCGATACGCTCGCGCTCGACGTCCTTCTTGCGCTTGCCGAAGATGTTCTCTACATCCTCGGTGAACACCACTTCGCGTTCGAGCAGCAGTTCGGCGAGCCGCACCATGCCGTCGCGATGCTCGGTCAGCACCTTTTCCGCCATTGCGTAAGCCTTGTCGATTATCGCACGGACTTCGTCGTCGATGTCGCGCGCCGTCTGCTCGGAATATGGTTTCGTGAACGCCATGTCGCTCTGTCCCGTCGAATCGTAGTAACTCAGCGTACCTACCTTTTCGCTCATGCCGTAGTAGGCGACCATTGCGTATGCCTGCTTCGTTACGCGCTCCAAATCGTTCAGCGCGCCCGTCGAAAGATGCCCGAAGAACATCTGCTCCGACACGCGTCCTGCAAGCGTCGCCGCCAACTCGTCCATCATCTGTTCGCGGGTCGTAATCTGCCGCTCCTCGGGCAGATACCAAGCCGCGCCGAGAGCCTTGCCGCGCGGTATGATGGTTACCTTAACGAGCGGATTCGCATTTTCGAGAATCCAACTTACCGTCGCATGTCCCGCTTCGTGATATGCGATGGTCTTCTTCTCGTGAGGCGTGATGACCTTGTTCTTACGTTCCAGTCCGCCGATTATACGGTCGATGGCGGCGAGGAAATCCTCCTTCGACACGACCTTCTTGTCATGACGGGCGGCAATCAGTGCCGCTTCGTTGCAGACGTTCGCTATATCGGCTCCCGAGAACCCCGGGGTCTGTTTGGCGAGGAACTCGCGGTCGAGTTTCGGGTCGAGTTTCAGACGGCGCAGATGCACGTCGAAGATAGCCTTGCGCTCGTGAACCTCCGGCAGACCGACCTCTATCTGACGGTCGAAACGACCGGCACGCATCAGTGCCTTGTCGAGAATATCGGCACGGTTGGTCGCCGCCAGCACTATCACGCCGGCATTGGTCTGGAATCCGTCCATCTCGGTAAGCAACTGGTTGAGCGTATTCTCGCGCTCGTCGTTGCCCGAAAATCCCGCATTTTTTCCGCGCGCACGTCCGATTGCGTCGATTTCGTCGATGAATACGATGCACGGAGCCTTCTGCTTCGCCTGATCGAACAGGTCGCGGACGCGCGACGCACCGACGCCGACGAACATCTCGACGAAATCCGAACCCGAAATCGAAAGGAACGGCACGTTGGCTTCGCCCGCCACCGCTTTCGCAAGCAGGGTCTTACCGGTTCCCGGAGGACCTACGAGCAGCGCGCCCTTCGGAATCTTGGCACCGAGTTCGCGATACTTGTCGGCATGTTTCAGGAAATCGACTATCTCCATGATTTCGACCTTCGCCTCTTCGAGACCCGCAACGTCCTTGAACGTGATTTTGCGCGACGGGTCGTCGGGGTTGAACTCCTGCGCACGCGCCTTGCCGACATTCATGATGCCGCTTCCGCCGCCACCGCCGCGGGACATGCTGCGCATAAGAAATATCCATACGCCGATAATCACTATCCACGGCAGCCACGTAATCAGGATTCCGACCCAGTCCTGAGTGTCGTTCTCGTACAGAAGCACGACCTTGTTGCCCGACGATTCGACCGCCCTGTCGAAATCCTGACGGAACGTATCGACGGAACCTATATTGAATACCAGTTGCGACCCCGTCGCCGGCATCTTCTTCAACTTCGCATCATCGGTGTTGCGGTAACGCTCCACGGCATCCTTTTTCAGATACACCTGCGCAACGTCGCGATTGACGATATTTATCTTTTCGACCTCACCGCGCTCTATCATCTCCTCGACGGTATACCAGTCGCTCTGTACCGGCGCGCCGTCCTCCGACGAGAACAGAGAGTATCCGAGAATGAATATCAATATCAGAGACCACAGCCACATGATGTTGGGGCGCGGCATATTCGGCAACTTAACGCCGTTATTGTTTATTTTTCCCATAATTTTTCTGTTACACTCTTCGTGAAAACGGCATTCTCACGGATTAAAGTATGCCGGCTTCCGCGTTTCCTTCAAAATCGCACTGCGACCTTTGCAAATATCGCTCCTAATATTCGCTGTCGTAATGCACGGACGGAGCATCCGCCCACAACTCTTCGAGTTTGTAGTATCCGCGCAACTCGGTCTGGAAGATATGCACCACCACGTCGATATAGTCGATTGCCACCCACAGTCCGCTCTGCTTGCCCTCGACGCGCCACGCGTTCTCGCCGAGCGTTTCGAGAACCTTCTCCTCGATGCCGTCGGCGATAGCCGCCACCTGCGTGGTCGAATCGGCATTGCAGACCACGAAATTCGAGCATATCGCCCCGTCGAACCCGCTAAGGTCCAACGACACTATATCCTTACCCTTTTTATCCTGAATCGCACTTACTATGGTTTCAATGAGTTTCTCCATACAAAATAAACGTACATATAACTTTGCAAAGTTATACATTTTCGGCGACATGACAATGAAATATCCTTAAAAAGGACATTTCAAGACCCCGACAGAAATGATGCGCGGCGACGGAGCGACGACGGCAGCCTGCATCGAACGTAAGCCGCGCAATCGTCCGTCAATCCATTGAAAGGCAAAAAGCGGAATCACGAATCCACTTCTGTTCAGGCAGAATCAGCCTCAAACCGCAACACAGCGGGATTTTCGCTGCGACCGGTCCACTTTTCGCCGCGAACACGTTTGTTTTCATACACATATCTACTATATTTGTAATATCAAACCAAACGTACGGTTGCCGGATTCCGCCAACGCCAATGAATATGTTCGAATATTATGAAAAACAATAAATTAATCGGCAAAACAGCGGCAGCATGTATTGCAGCGATGACAGCCCTATTGCTCTCGGCATGCTGCGTGTATCATGTTTCCTCCACCTCGATAACATACACGAACGGCAGCAGCCACGATATAGAATTTTCATTGACCACGACCGACGATTCGGGGGCATTCGTCCGGACAACGGACATCGCATTAAAACCGGCAGAATCATATACATTCGACAACAATATCAAAGGCGGCGGATACATATCGCCTCATACCATTACCGGTGATTGCAGGACAGTCGTTTTCGACAACGAAACAGCAGTGAACCATTACGGACCGAATCGGTATGAAACAGACGGCATAAAGGAACACAGCATCTGCGACGATGAGAGTTACGAATACGACGCATCGGGCAGACACGATTACAACCGCCGTTATACCTACATTTTTACCGACGAGGATTACGACCGTGCCGCAGCGGCAAACGCCAAGTAAGGCTGTACGCGCAGGATTCGACTTAAACGGAATTCTTCATTACGCACCGAACTAACGGGCAACGCATTCGAGAATCGTCTCCTTCAACGCATCGACTATCGACTTTTTCACGTAAGTACGGCGGATGGCGAGCGATATTTTGCGCGACGAAGCCCCTTTGAGCAGATTCTTCACCTGCGACCGCCGCTCTTTCGGGACGTACTCGACCGCCATTTCGGGAATCACGGTCATGCACGACGTGCAATCGACGATGCGCATCAGCGTATCGAGCGAACCCGACTCGAAACTGTAATGCGCCGGCACGCCCTTGCGAGCCTGGCACAGTTCGAGTACCTGGTCGCGCATGCAGTTGCCCGAACTCAACAGAATCAGGTCGCGCATGTCGATGTCCTCGATACGGATATTGGACTTGTTGTACAGCGGACTGTCGGGCGACACGTATGCGAAGAACCGGTCGTCGAACAGGTCGTATTCCAGAATGCCGTCGCCGCACGTTCCGCCCGCAACCAACGCGGCGTCTATGCGGTCGCGGTTCAGGGCGTCGATGATGTACTCGGTCTTCATCTCGCGGATTTCGAGTTCCACCTTCGGATAACGCTGCACGAAATCGGGAATGAACTTGTGCAGCATGTAAGGAGCGATGGTCGGAATGACGCCGAGCCGTATGCGACCCGACATCTCGCCCTTGATGCGGGCGACGACCTCCTTTATCGAATTGTACTCACGCAGCGTTTCGCGCGCCTGCGCCAGCACCGCTTCGCCCGCCTCGGTCGGGATGACAGGCTTTTTCGAGCGGTCGAGCAGCATGACGCCCAACTCGTCTTCGAGCGACTTTATCTGCATGCTCAACGACGGCTGCGTAACGAAACAGTGTTCCGCAGCGACCGAGAAACTGCCGAAATTGGCAACGGCAAGCAGGTATTCGAGTTGGACTATCGTCATATCGCCATATTATTTGGAAATACAAATCGGCAACTACATACAACTTTACACCGAATCGAGTTATTACATGTATTCAGAGAACCGACCGTTACGGTTCTCGCGGCAAAGCCGCGTACACAGATGTTACCCACCCCCTAAATCCCCCGCCTGTGCGGGGGAGTGATGTTTTATAACACTGATTATCCGGACGCCGTCAATCTCTGTTTTCAAGGAACCGACAGTCTGGTAGTTTTTATCTCCGTGTTACCCACCCCCTAAATCCCCCGCCTGTGCGGGGGACTTTCGTCGGAGCCCGCAAAGACATACGGATTTGGAATACCGTTAGTGTAAAATTGTATATAACCGCTTACAAAGTTATAAAAAATAACTATAATTTCAACGCCGATTCGCCGCGGAGCGAGAATTTTTCATATTTTTGCCGTTAATTAACATTCAGACATAATGGGCAAGATTATTTTAACGGGCGACCGTCCGACGGGACGCCTCCATTTGGGACACTTCGTCGGCTCGCTGCGACGCCGTGTGGAGTTGCAGAATTCGGGCGAGTTCGAGAAGATTTTCATCATGATAGCCGACGCACAGGCACTGACCGACAACGCCGACAATCCCGAAAAGGTTCGTCAGAACATAATCGAGGTCGCGCTCGACTACCTTTCGTGCGGCATCGACCCGTCGAAATCGACCGTCTTCATACAGTCGCAGGTCGCAGAACTGTGCGAACTCGCGTTCTACTATATGAACCTCGTTACGGTATCGCGCCTGCAACGCAACCCGACCGTCAAGAGCGAAATCAAGATGCGCGGCTTCTCGGACGACGTTGCGGAAGGCGACACCACGCAGAAGAAGGGCATTCCGGTCGGATTCTTCACCTATCCTATCTCGCAGGCGTCGGACATCACCGCATTCAAGGCGACTACCGTACCTGCGGGCGAAGACCAGGAGCCGATGATAGAGCAGACCCGCGAAATCGTGAACAAGTTCAACTCGGTATACGGCGAAACGCTCGTCATGCCGGAGATTCTGCTGCCCGACAACGCGGCGTGCATGCGTCTGCCGGGAACCGACGGCAAGGCGAAGATGAGCAAGTCGCTCGGCAACTGCATCTACCTGTCCGACACCGAAAAGGAGGTCAAGCAGAAAGTGATGGGCATGTATACCGACCCCGACCATATCCATGTCGAAGACCCGGGCAAGGTCGAGGGCAACTGCGTCTTCATCTATCTCGACGCATTCTGCCGTCCGGAGCATTTCGCAAAATACCTGCCCGACTACGCATCGCTCGACGAACTGAAAGCACACTACCGCCGAGGCGGACTGGGCGACGTGAAGATAAAGAAGTTCCTCATCGCGGTACTCAACGAACTGCTCGAACCGATACGCGCACGACGCAAGAAATGGGAGCAGAACATCGAGGAGGTCTACCGCATTCTCGAAAACGGTTCGGCGGCGGCTCGCGAAGTTGCGGCACAAACGCTGAACGAGGTGCGTGCAGCGATGAAAATCAACTATTTCGAAGACAAGGCACTGATTGCCGAGCAGGCGGCGAAATACAAGGCGGAGTAGATTAAGCGACTGCGAAACATTACGAGAAATTCGCCGTGATAGAACACTCGAACTACATAAAGGCAGCCAGACGCGAACGCATCTACGCATGGTTTCTGCGGATGACCAAGCGGCTCAACGAGCGGCAGATGCTCGCCATACTCGCCGTCGTCGTCGGTGCGCTGGCAGGATTCGGAACATACCTGTTCGAACTGCTGCTCTACGCCATAAAGAGTTGCCTCGTAAACTGGTTCGATGTGGACACCTACCACTTCCTCTACTTCATCTACCCTGCGCTCGGAATCGTCCTCGCCACGCTGTTCGTAAAATACATCGTCAAGGACAACATCTCGGAGGGAGTTACGCGGGTTCTCTACGCCATGTCGCGCCGCGGCTCGCGAATCGCGGGACACAACTGCTGGACATCAATCGTCGGCGGCGCAACGACCATCGGATTCGGAGGTTCGGTCGGTCCCGAGGCGCCTATCGTGCTTACCGGTGCGGCGATAGGCTCCAACGTCGGCAAACTCGCACGCCTCAACTACCGCAACATCACGCTGCTGCTCTGCTGCGGAGCGGGTGCGGCACTGGCTGCCGTCTTCAAGGCTCCGATTACGGGCGTGGTATTCGTATTGGAGATACTGATGCTCGACATCACGTCGGCTTCGGTCATTCCGCTGCTGATTTCGTCCATCACCGCCACGACAATCGCTCTCGTGCTGCGCGGCTTCGACCCGATAATCGCCGTAACGCTCACGGAGGCGGACGCATTCCAAATCAGGCAGATTCCGCTGTTCATCGTTCTCGGAGTGCTGTGCGGACTGATGTCATACTACTTCACGCAGACCAACGCCGCCGTCGGCAGCCGCATACGCAATATTACGGGGCAGTACAAACGCTGGATTGTGGGCGGAGTGATACTCGGCGTACTGATATTCATATTCCCGCCGCTCTACGGCGAGGGCTACGAGGGATTTCTCGCGCTGATGCACGGCAACGAGCAGGCGATATTCGAGAACTCGCTCTTCTACCCGTTCAAGGATATCGGGTGGGTGCTGCTGATATACATTATCGCCGTCATGTTCTTCAAGGTCGTCGCTATGGCTACGACCAACGCCGCCGGAGGTGTCGGCGGAACGTTCGCGCCGTCGCTGTTCGTCGGGGCGTTCACTGGTGCGGCACTGGCGATATTCTGCAATCTGTGTTTCGGCTGGGAGGTATCCATTGCGTCGTTCACGCTCGTCGGCATGGCGGGGGTGATGGCGGGAGTGATGAATGCGCCGCTCACGTCGATATTCCTTATCGCCGAACTGTCGAACGGCTACGGACTGTTCATCCCGCTGATGATAGTGGCATGTATAGCCTTCGCGGTCGATTACTATCTCGACCCCGACTCTATTTACACCAAATCGCTGCGCAAGAAGGGCGAACTGCTCACACACGACAAGGACCAGTCGGTATTCGTGTTCCTCAAACTCGAAGAGTTGATGGAGACCGACTTCGTGCGCATCAAGGAGAACTACACGCTCGGCGACATCGTACACATCATCGCTTCGGCGCACCGCAACATATTCCCCGTCATCGACAATTTCGGGCATCTGTTGGGCGTAGTCCAGTTGGACGACCTGCGCGAGGACATGTTCAAGCGCGAAAAATGGGGCAGCCCGATTACAAACTACATGATTCAGCCGCCCGACAAGATTCTCGAAAAGGAGCAGATACAGAGCGTACTGCCGCGTTTCGAGCAGAACCGCACATGGATGCTTCCGGTCGTGGACCGCGACAACCACTACCGCGGGTTCATCTCGAAATCGCGCATCCTCAACGCCTATCGCGAGCAGTTGGTGAAGATTTCGCAATAGAATATACCTACGAACTATGGCAGACGACTATCTGGGCAGGAAAATGGAGGAGTACATGTCGCGTCCGGCGACTGCACGCCCCCGACCGTCGGTAAAGTTGCACGAACTGCTCGTGCGTAACCGCAGCCACCGCAACTACGATGCGGGATTTATCGTCCGCGAAGACCAGTTGCGGCGCATCATCGCGGTAAATCCGCTGATTCCGTCGGCATTCAACAGACAGGCTCTCCGATTCCGTCCCGTACTCGCGGACGAAGCATCGAAAGTTACGCCGCTGATAAAACTCGGCGGAGCATTGCCGGAAATGCACCTGCCGCAAAAGAGTTGCGAGCCTAACGCCTACATAGTCATCTGTGCAGCGACGGAAGAGGACCGATACCTCGACATCGACCTCGGCATATCCGCCCAAAGCATGTTGTTGCAGGCAGTGGAGATTGGTTTGAACGGAATCTGCATCGCCTCGTTCGACAAAGCGGCAGTCATGGAGGCTCTGAATCTCGAACTTGAACCACTGCTGATACTCGCGATAGGACGGGGAACTGACAATATAGAACTTGTGGACATAAATTCCGACGGCGACCGCCGATATTACCGTCGCGACGGCAAGCACTTCGTCCCGAAGGTAGTAAACGACGATTTGATTATAAAGAAGCGGTAATTCCTGCATATAGCAAGGCATGGTAATGATACAAAACAGATATGCTGCCCGATTCGGGCAGCATATCTTAATAAATAAGGGAATTATATACAACTTTACACTAAGTCATCGCGAAGACCCGCATCCGATTTGCAGGCTGATACCCCAAAACTCTCTATGCGGGGATGTGGCGATCTACCGCTGTTAAAAAACGTCGCAGATGCCCGAGATTCCCACGTTGCTACGCACCTCGGAATGACGCATATATAGCTTACATTGCAGAAAAATTTATTGATATATCACAGCAATCCTTTATTTCCTATTGCCAAATTGCAATCTCTGCATAAAACCCGCAAATTATCTAAAACTGTTTCACCCCCTTTGGACCAAGGAATTATATGATCAAACTGCATTTGATCCAGACTTAACTTAACTCCGCACAAACGGCAACAATTGCCATCTCTCGCTACAACTTGAAGTTTCAAATATCTACTCGGATCTCTTTTAGTCTGGTGTTTAACTTTGTTATCAAGAGAATACGGCAACAAAGTGGTATCCATATCATTATTTGACATATATGCCACAAATGCGTCTAACGCATTACTCCAATTGCCAAATTTACGCAAATACGCACCAGACGAAATTCTCGATAACATATGATTATCCATATCTCTGCGTGTAGGTTGAGAGCCCTTCATTAACCACGCATTACGGATATTATTTAACAAATCGTTCGTTGAATGAAACTCTTGGGTTGGAGTTCTATTTATATGACTAAGCGCATTATTCCATGAACCAAACCTTCTTCTTATAGTAGAACTACTATAGTTTCCATTTGTATCATACTCTTTCATTGTTATTGTTGATAAATTCAACTTAGCAATGGTAGATTCTACATCTGCAAGTAAAGCGTCATCGCTTATATCCTCTATTTTCTTTACAATAAACTCCATATTTATTAAGATATAATCTTTACAAATGTACTATTTTTTCAAGACAACCAATGATAAGTTATAAATTTTTCAACTTGCTCGGAATATCGATTCCGGCACGCTTCGCCTGCGAATGTTGCTTATTACGCGGAATACGGAAAATTCGACCGTCCTTGCGGAAACATGCGCCCGTCTGCTTGAATCTGAATCCCACTCCCGCTTCGGCGCACTGACGGCGCAAACCCAAAACCCATTCGTAATCGCACACCCTCGCATCGGTTCCCGACTCGCCGCCGACATACATGCAGTCTATCGCGTCGGTAAGATACCGTCCGATGTCGATGCGTTCGAGCAGCGGCTCGCAAATCACTATCTTATTAAGGACCGGTGCGTCGAGAAATATCGGCATGCGGTAGTCGGTGCGCTCCTGATTCTCGCACGTGCATCCGATAACGACATTCGGATACCCGTCGCCCCAGTCGTCGGGCAACGATTCGCGGAGACGGTCTATGCGCTTGGTGATTATCAGAAACATGCAGTCGCTGCGATGACGTATCATAGCCCACGCTTCGTCGCGCCACGCATCAGCCTCCTCGACGAAGAAATCCGATGTCAGACAGGTTACGACGAATGTTCCGGGCGGAATCTTGTAACGTCCGCTGCGCCCCCGACGCACGGGCAGGTCGAAATCGGCATTGCGCACCACCCGACTGCTGTCGCCCGCCCCGAACATCGCATCCTGACGATACACGTAGCAGTGGCGGCAGCCCTCACTGATTTTGTGGCAGCCGTGCCACGGATTCCACACTGCCTGACGACGTTCCATACTATAATACTATATGATATGATATGATATGATTTCGGTCAGCCGCACCGACACGACGGCTATTCGGGAGCGTAGCCCGTATCTTCGTAGAGAGGTTTGGAGTTGGCGGCGGCAACGGCGAGTTGGTCGCAACGGTTGTTCTCGACCGTCTCGGCATGCCCCTTCACCCACACGAACCGCACATGATGACGTCGGTAGACACGCAGAAAGCGAATCCACAAATCGGGATTCTTCTTGCCAGCGAAACACTTTTTCTCCCAGCCGAAGACCCAGCCTTTCGACACGGCATCGACGACGTATTTGGAGTCGGAGTAAATCGTTACGTTCGAACCGTCGATTTTCAACGCCTCCAAAGCCACGCACACCGCCATGAGTTCCATGCGGTTGTTGGTCGTCAGGCGGAATCCCGCCGACAACTCCTTGCGCAGCGCACCGCAGAGCAGTACGGCACCGTAGCCGCCTGCGCCCGGATTTCCGAGCGCAGAGCCATCGGTGTATATTGTAATCGGCGGCATTACAATGTCTGTTTAGGGTCTTTAAAGTCCTTAAAGTCTTTAAGGTCATAATCCTGCGTTTCCTCATCCCCATATAAGTCCCCCGCACAGGCGGGGGATTTAGGGGGTGGGTAACACGGAGAAAAGAAGAAATCGGCTTTTGCTCGGCTTGTCGGCAGTTTTCCGGTTACTTTCCGTTTTCTTTAAAGTCCTTAAAGTCCTTAAAGTCTTTAATGTCGTTAAGGTCTACTTTTTAAGTGCTGCGAGTTGCTCGCGGATAGCGGCGATTTTCGCCTCGGCATCGGTCTGCTTCGCACGTTCATTCGCCACGACCTGTGCCGGAGCCGACTGCACGAACCGTTCGTTCGACAGTTTCTTCATCACGCTCGCGAGGAAGCCCTCGTAGTAGGTCAAATCCTTCTCCAACTTCGCAATCTCCTCCTCGCGGTCGATATTGTCGCCCATCGGCACGAAATACTGCGTCGTCTTGACGATGAAGCCCGCATCGGTCAGATTCTTCCCGCTCACGGCTGTTACCGCCGACAGGTTGGCAATCTTCACGAGTACCGGCTCGAACTCCGACGGATAATTCTCGTCGGCAATCACTTTCAGTTCGATAGCCTCTTTCTGCGGCAGATTCTTCTGCTTGCGGATATTGCGGATTGCCGACACGGCATCCTGAACCAGCGCGAAACGGGCGAGCAGTTTTTCGTCCGCCGCTCCCGCCTTCGGCATAGGAGCGACCATAATCGATTCGCCCTCCTTGCGTTCAGCCAAATCCTGCCATATCTCCTCCGTTACGAACGGCATGAACGGATGCAGAACCAGCATCAGTTTCTCGAAGATACGTTTGGTAGCGGCAATAGTCGCAGCGTCCGACGGCTTCTGGTAAGCCGGCTTCACGATTTCGAGATACCAGCCGCTGAAATCGTCCCAGAACAGTTTGTAAGCCACCATCAACGCCTCCGAGATACGGTAGTTGCGGAAATTCTCGTCGATTTCCGCCAGCGCGGCGTTCATACGGTTTTCGAACCACTCCGTCGCAAGGCGGTTGTTGTCGCTCTGCGCGAGCGATTCATCGACAGTCCAGCCGTTTATCAGCCGGTAGGCGTTCCATATCTTGTTGCCGAAGTTGCGACCCTGCTCGCACAGCGCGTTGTCGAACATCAGGTCGTTGCCCGCGCTCGAACAGAGCATCATCGCCACGCGCACTCCGTCGGCACCGTACTCGGCGATAAGGTCGAGCGGGTCGGGCGAGTTGCCCAACTGCTTCGACATCTTGCGACCGATTTTGTCGCGGACGATACCGGTGAAATAGACGTTTCCGAACGGTTTCTCGCCGCGGAACTCGTAACCCGCCATAATCATGCGGGCAACCCAGAAGAAGATGATGTCGGGACCCGTAACGAGGTCGTTGGTCGGATAGTAGTACTTTATCTCCGCGTTGTCCGGATTACGGATGCCGTCGAATACCGAGATAGGCCACAGCCACGACGAGAACCACGTATCGAGTACGTCCTCGTCCTGCCGCAGGTCGGCAAGTTGCAGCGACGCGTCGCCCGACTTGGCACGAGCCAGTTCGAGAGCCTTTTCGGCGGTCTCGGCAACGACATAGCCGCCCTTCGGCAGATAATAAGCCGGAATCCGCTGTCCCCACCACAACTGACGCGATATGCACCAGTCCTTAATGTTCTCCATCCAGTGGCGGTAGGTATTCTTGTATTTTTCGGGTACGAAACGTATCGCATCCTCCAAAACCGCTTTCGTCGCAGGCTCGGCAATCTCCTTCATCGACATGAACCACTGCATCGAGAGTTTCGGTTCGATGGCTACGCCCGTCCGCTCCGAATAGCCGACGTTGTTGGTGTAAGCCTCGACCTTTTCGAGCAGTCCCGCCGCTTCGAGGTCTTTCTCAATCTGCTTGCGGCACTCGAAACGGTCTACGCCGACATACATTCCGACCTTATCGTTAATCGTACCGTCGTCGTTGAATATGTCGATGGTTTCCAGTCCGAATTTCTCGCCCAGCATATAGTCGTTCACGTCGTGCGCCGGCGTAACTTTCAGCGCGCCCGTACCGAACTCTATATCGACGTACTCGTCGCGGATAATCGGAATCGAGCGTCCGACGAGCGGAACTATCACGCGCGCATCGGCAGGAATATCCTTGTAACGCTCGTCGTTCGGGTTCAGGCACACCGCCGTATCGCCCAGAATCGTTTCGGGGCGGGTCGTCGCGACGATGATGTTGCGCTCCGTACCCTCCAACTTGTAGCGCAGGTAGTAGAGTTTGCCCTGCGACTCCTTATATATCACCTCCTCGTCCGACAGAGCCGTTTTCGCCGACGGGTCCCAGTGTACCATACGCACGCCGCGATAAATCTTGCCCTTTTCGTAGAGGTCGCAGAACACCTTGATGACACCCTCCGTGCGGGGTTCATCCATAGTAAAACACGTTCTGTCCCAGTCGCACGACGCGCCGAGTTTGCGCAACTGTTTGAGGATGATTCCGCCGTGCTTCTCCTTCCACTCCCACGCATGACGCAGGAACTCCTCGCGCGTAAGCGACGACTTGTCGATGCCCTCGGCTTTGAGTTTCGCGACCACCTTCGCCTCCGTGGCAATCGACGCATGGTCCGTACCCGGCACCCAGCAGGCGTTGCGACCGAGCATTCTCGCGCGGCGTATCAGCACGTCCTGCAACGTGTTGTTGAGCATGTGTCCCATGTGGAGCATTCCCGTAACGTTCGGCGGCGGAATGACTATGGTATAGGGTTCGCGTTCGTCCGGTTCGGAATGAAAAAGTTTATGGTCGAGCCAATAGTCGTACCATTTCTGTTCTATCTCCTGAGGAGAGTACTTGTCTGCGATCTGCATGATTATGTAATATACTTTAAGTCTGTAATTTAACATCGCGACGGATCTACACGCCGTCGATCAATCGGCAAATTTACAAAAAATCGGCGGAAAATCGACAACAACCCGACGGATTTCTGCAAGTTCGACAGCGCGTGAGGCGAAAGCAGATGAGTCCGTTAGCGTCCTTAAAGTAATTAAGGTCGTTAAAGTCATTAATGTCTTTTTTCTCCCCCGTCCCAATCGCACTCCTGCAACACCACGGCGCATAACCCCCTAATATTATCGAAAAAAGTTCCCGAAAAATGTACGCCGTTAGATAAAATGTCTTAATTTTGCACCAAATAAACAAAGGGTATGTTTTTTGCGCGTTCCGATTGCAAAATGACGTCGAACCCTGCGTTTGAGGTTAGGATTCGTAAGGAATTCCAACTTGTGCAACAGAGGATAAAGATTTTTTATTATAACCAAAACAAACTAAAATTAAAGCACCATGGTGAAAAAAGCGTTTTTTTCGAGGGAGGGGGCTTACGTCGCTCCTGCGCTCAAAGAGGTGAAAACCTCTATCGAATGCGGATTTGCCGCATCGGCATCGTTCGGTTCGGACGATTACGAAGACGGAAACAAAGATTGGTTGAACTAATGTCTGACTCTAAAACGAATTGATGATTATGAAAAAATTATTCCTTTCGATGAGTTTGATGTTGGCGGCATTGACTCTCACCAATTGTACCAAGGACGCCGCAGAAGACAAGGCGATTGTCGATAACGGCAAAGGATTCAGTTTCACTGCAAACATCGACGGCGTAGGCGACACCAAGGCAACGCTCGAAGGTGTCAAGACCGTTTGGGAAGCCGGCGACCAAATCGGCTTTGGCGGTTCTATCAACAACTTGCAGGAGAACAAGAATGTACAACTCCTCGCATTCGACTATGTTTCGGGCAATACGTTCAACAACGCCGAGGCATCCTACGCGGAGGCTCAGCAGTTCTACGCAATTTATCCGTTCACTGCCAACAATCAGGGTTTTTCAGGCATCTATCCGGCAGACCACGCTACCAAAGCGAACCAGACTACCGTTTATTATGTAGTAGGCTCCAAAGGCACCGCCACTCAGAACGGCGCATCGGCGGCACACATTCCTGCCGCTTCGCCGATGTACTGGGTTAGCGACGGCGCAGTTTCGCCTGCCGCTCTCGCAGTTCAACTGCACCACACCACATCGTTGATGAAATTCACCGTAACCAACGGCGAGGATGCCGCTCTGACTGTTAAGAGCCTCCTATTCAGCGCGCCTTCGACCGCTAAAATTTGCGGTACTTTCTACCTCAACGTCGCTACGGGCGAACTTATCTCGTCGGGTGCAAATTACACATACAGTGCTCAAACCATCACCATCGAGAACGCACCTGCATTGGCAAAGGGCGAGTCTTTCGACGTTTACATGGCTGTCGCTCCTTTCGAACTCGCGGCTGACGACGCGATTACCGTAGTAGTTACGGCAGCGGACGGTACGACCTGCACTATCGAGAAGAAAATGACTGCCGCCATGGCATTCGAGGCAGGCAAACTCAACACCGCAACCGTAAACTTCGTTAAGGACGCAGTCGCCGAAACTCCGATGACCGTTAGCGAACTGGCACATGCAATCGAAGCAGGCACTACCACATTTGCAGGCAAGAGGGTACAGGGTTTCGTTTCGGCAGTAGCCGCAGGCGATAAGGACAATTTCTCGAAAGGTACGGTTATCCTGACCGACAATACGGGCAACGAGTACAGTGCAGTCAAGTTCTATAACAACACAGCAACAGGTCTTGCACAGTTCTCGGGACTCGCTATCGGCGATGAACTCGAAATCGACCTTTCCAATGCCGGTGTTAGCGACTACAACGGCAAACAGATTACCGGCGTTACCGTTGATAATGTTATCAATGGAGAGGCTATTTCCGTAGACAATCTGATTATCGCCAAGGAGATTTCCATTGCCGACTACAAAGCCAATTTCGCTGCATACAACAACGTATATCTGAAATTCATTGATGTTACCCCTACCGTAGCCGGCGTATTTACCGGAACGATAGCATTCACCGACGGCACCAACGAAGTGAACGCTTATGGAAAAACAAGCAAGTACGGCGATTGGGATGCCGGCAAAATTGAAATCGGCAAAGTCAAGGGTACTCTCTACGGAGTAGGACAAATGTATCAGAACGCGCCGCAATTGGTACCTGTAACCGTTGCCGACATCGAAGCATTCGCCGCACCTTTCACAATCGACAAAGAGAGCGTTGCATTCAAGGCTGACGGCGGTACCGAGACTGTCAAGGTAACTCTTAAAGAGGGTTATACTCTCGGAGCAGTCGAGAATTCGGCGGCATGGCTTACCGTAACTCCGGCAAGCGACGGCACGATTCTCTTCACCGCAGCAGCGAATACCGAGACGGTTGCACGCGACGTGAACGTAACCGTTGCCGTACTGAAAAACAACGCAGCATTCGCAACCATCATTATTGCAGTTTCGCAGAAAGAGTTCGGCAACACGACGGTAGAAGAGACAGTAACATTCGTACCGGCAGACCTCACCCTTATCAACAGTGCTATTGTCGGCGAAAAAGACGGTGTATCCGTTAATCATGTACAGGGTGCAAGCACATCGAAACTCGTGCAACCGAACAGTGATTGGCGAATCTACAAGAGTTCAGACTTTACCGTTACTGCACCTGGCAAGATTACCAAAATCATCTTCACATACGCAGGTACTGATAAGAGTAAATGGGTTGATTTAGTAGTAAATTCGGGTACTTTCGAGAGAACAGATAATACTGCGACATGGACAGGAGATGCTGCATCCGTTAATTTCAAAGCATCAAATGGACAGGCTCGTATTGCCAAAATGGAAGTTACCTACACGAAATAAGACTTTAACATTAGGGTCGTATAAGGCTGAAAAAGCCATATAAAACCGACAGAGCGGGTCGCCAATCAAATGGCGGCTCGCTTTTTTTGCGTGGTGGGGTGAACGTAAGGAGCGGAGAGCGGGACGGAATAGGAGGAATAAGCGGAATAAGTAATATAGGCAATATAAGTAGAATAGGACAACCAAAGCAGAGCAGAGCAAGACAAAGCAAGGCTGGGCAAAGGCAGAGCAGAGCAAGGCAAAGGCAATAATAATAAGTAATATAGGTAGAATAAGTATTATAGGAGACAGCCTATATTACCTATATTACCTATATTACCTATATTACCTATTCAGCCTATCCCCTGCCGTGCTGTCGTGCGGATTATTTGCCGAACTTTTTCTCGCGTTCGGACACCCGTACACGATACATTTTTTCGCGGAAGCCGCCGTCCTCGACAAATTCTCGCTCGGCGGCTTTCAGTTGACGATAAAGCAGATAATCGGCTTGATGAATCAGTACGATAGCGATATTGGCTATCGTTTCGTCGCTGCGCGTAGATATAAATTCGCGATAGAACTCCGCATCGTTATGGCGGCTTCCGAGTTCGCGCATCTTAGCAACCTCTATGGAATTGTTCTCCCATTGCCGAAGTCGGCGTGCGCGCAGATAGTCTTCGTAGTCGGCGAGCAACTCCTGCAAACTCGCTTTGGCAACGTTGAGCAGTTTGATATATGTTTCCGATGATGTCAGAGATGCTGTGCAGCCCTCGACGATATTCTGCTTGCCCGAGCGCGCAGCCTGCACCATCTGGTCTATCGTGCGGTCGCCCTTTTGCAGAAAACGATTGCAAAAATCGAACGTAATATCATATATTGATTCCGCCTTGCGGAAACTCAACAATTCCTTGTAGTTGATACGCTGCGATATGAGATTGTCCATACTTATCAAAGATAGGCACTTCCGCGCTACCGACCAAATTTATCGGAAGGAAAATGAATATCATGGGGATAAAAGATAAAATAAGTATTATAGGCAGAATAGGTATTATAAGTTCAGCATATAATACTTATTCTACTTATATTACCTATTTCCCGGATTTCCGACTTTTGAGAACGATATTTGTGCATGCGGGTGCGGAATCTTCTAAAAAAGATTACTATCTTTGTAAATTGGAATTATTACAGACGAATTTATGGCAAAGAACAATAAAAACGACAATATCGAAATCGACGAACTGAACAACATGCTGCCCGACATTCTCGACAGGAAACACCAGATGATTCCTATCGTGACGAATGCGGACGACGAGTCGATGGAGGATGTGAACGTGCCGGAGATACTTCCGATTCTGACACTGCGGAGTTCGGTGCTGTTCCCGGGTGCGATAACTCCGATTACGGTCGGTCGCGAAAAGAGCATCGCTCTGGTGCGCGCCGTGAACAGCGAAGGCGGATTGTTGGGTGCCGTACTGCAACGCAACGGCGAAATCGAAAATCCGTCGCCGGACGACATGTACCGTGTCGGAACGGCTGCGCGCATACTCAAAATACTCGAAATGCCTAACGGCAACCTGACGGTGATTCTGTCGGGACTCGAAAAAATCGAAATCGGCGAATACATTTCGACCGAACCTTTCTTCAAGGCGAAGGTTACGCCACTGCTCGACAGCACGCCAGAAAAAAACAGCGTGGAGTTCGACGCGCTGGTGGACTCGATACGCGACGTCGCACTGAACATCATAAACATTTCGCCGTCGATGCCGAAAGAGGCTACGTTCGCGATAAAGAACATCGATTCCAAGCGCGGAATCGTCAATTTCATCTGCTCGAACCTCGAATTTTCGGACGACGACCGCCAGTCGCTGCTCGAAGCACCGGGACTGCTCGCCCGTTCGCGCAAACTGCTCGAAATACTGATTCGCGACCAGCAGTTGCTCGAACTCAAACAGGAGATTCAGGACAAGGTCAAGTCGGAAATCGACAAGCAGCAGCGCGACTACTATCTGCAACAGCAGATGCGCACGATACAGCAGGAGTTGAACGACGGCGGCGAGGACGACGAGATAATGCAGATGCGCGAGGCGGCGAAGAACAAGAAATGGAGCGCGGCGACCGCCGAAATGTTCAACAAGGAGTTGGACAAGGTGGAGCGGCTGAATCCAGCCGTCGCCGAATATTCGGTGCAGATGACATATCTGCAACTGATGCTCGACCTGCCGTGGGACGAGGTTACGGAGGACAATCTCGACCTCGAATGCGCCCGCAAGCAACTCGACGCCGACCATTTCGGACTGGAAGAGGTCAAGGAGCGCATACTCGAACATCTGGCGGTATTGAAACTCAAAGGCGATTTGAAATCACCGATACTTTGTTTATACGGTCCTCCGGGAGTCGGCAAAACGTCGCTCGGAAAGTCGGTAGCCACGGCTCTTGGGCGCAAGTTCGGACGAATCGCGCTCGGCGGTCTTCACGACGAGGCGGAGATTCGCGGACACCGCCGCACATACATCGGCGCAATGCCGGGTCGCGTAATCGAGACCATCAAGCGTTGCGGCTCGTCGAATCCGGTAATCATCCTCGACGAGGTGGACAAAATCACCGTCAGCAATCATGGCGACCCTTCATCGGCACTGCTCGAAGTACTCGACCCCGAACAGAACACGACATTCCACGACAACTACCTCGACACGGAGTACGACTTGTCGAAAGTACTGTTCATCGCCACGGCGAACGACATCGGCGCGGTTAATCCTGCACTGCGCGACCGTATGGAGTTGATAAACATTCCGGGATACATTCTCGAAGACAAGGTGCGCATCGCAGCCGGACATCTCGTGAAGAAGCAGTCAGACGCCCACGGTCTGAAAGATGGCGACATGACGCTGACAGATGAAATGCTGACGAAGATTATCTCGGAGTACACCCGCGAATCGGGTGTGCGTGCGCTCGACAAACATATCGCGAAACTCGCACGTTCGCGGGCGAAGAACATAGCGTTCGAGGAGGCTTACTCGCCCGAATTCACGGCGGCAGACATCGAGAAGGTTCTCGGCAAGCCGAAATTCCTCAACGAGGAGTACGAAATCAAGGATATGGTCGGCATCGTAACCGGTCTGGCATGGACGCAGGTCGGCGGCGACATCCTCTACATAGAAAGCATCCTCACTCCGGGCAAGGGCAAGATTTCGCTGACGGGAAATCTCGGCGACGTGATGAAGGAGTCGGCGACAATCGCCCACGAATGGGTGATGGCGCATCACGAGGAGTTGGGCATCGACGCGCAGATGTTCGAGAAACACGACCTCAACATCCACGTTCCCGAAGGTGCGATACCGAAGGACGGACCGTCGGCGGGAATCACGATGATAACGTCGATTGTCTCGACCTACACGGGTCGCAAGGTGCGCGAGCGCATCGCCATGACTGGCGAAACCACCCTGCGCGGCAGAGTGCTGCCGATAGGCGGAGTGAAGGAGAAGATTCTGGCGGCGAAACGCGCGGGAATCGTCGAAATCCTGCTGCCGGAGGAGAATCGCAAGGATGTCGAGGAGATAAAGAAAGAGTACACGGCGGGGCTGACGTTCCACTACGTTCACACCAACGAGCAGGTTCTCTCCCTCGCTCTCGAAAAATAGACTGACATGAAATTCATAGCGATAATTCCGGCGCGGTACGCTTCGACGCGCTTTCCTGCCAAACCGCTGGCGATTCTCGGCGGCAAGACCGTCATTCGGCGCGTCTACGAGCAGGTCGCAGGCACGGTGGACGAAACGGTCGTGGCGACCGACGACGAGCGGATATACGATGCCGTAACCACATTCGGCGGCAAGGCGGAGATGACCTCTGCCGCACACCGCAGCGGCACCGACAGATGTTGGGAGGCATACTGCAAGCACGGCGGCGATTTCGACGTCGTGATAAACGTGCAGGGCGACGAACCGTTTATCCAGCCGTCGCAGTTGGAGGCAATCAAACGCTGTTTCGACCGTGAGGAAACCGACATCGCGACGCTCGTAAAACCGTTCGCCGAAAGCGACGGGCTCGAAGCGTTGGAGAATCCCAATTCGCCGAAAGTAGTCCTCGACAACGAGGGTTGCGCGATGTACTTCTCGCGCTCGGTAATCCCGTATATTCGCGGGGTAGACCGCAGCGAGTGGCTCGCGCGGCACACGTTCTATAAGCACATCGGCATCTACGCGTTCCGCACCGACGTTCTGCGGCAGGTTACGTCGCTGCCGCAATCGACGCTCGAAAAGGCGGAGTCGCTCGAACAGTTGCGCTGGCTCGAAAACGGATACCGCATAGGCGTCGGAATCTCGGACGTCGAGACCATCGGAATCGACACTCCCGAAGACCTCGCCCGCGCCGAGGAGTTTCTGAAACGAATTAACCATTGACAAACGACAAATACCCTTGAATTATGAAACGTTACCTTATCGCACTTGCCGCACTTGCCGCAATAGTCCCGACAGCCTCGGCACAATGGAATATGGCGGGCGACAAAATCCGCACCGAATGGGCGGAATCCGTTACCCCGCAGAACGTGTGGCAGGAGTACCCTCGTCCGCAAATGGTACGCAGCGAGTGGAAAAACCTCAACGGGTTGTGGAACTATGCCATAACGCCTGCCGCAGCCGTAAAACCGGCGGCATTCGACGGGCAGATACTCGTCCCGTTCGCCGTCGAATCGGCTCTTTCGGGAGTGGCGCGCGCCGTTACGGAGAATGACGCGCTGTGGTACGAACGGGAAATAAGCATCCCGTCGGCATGGGCATCGCAACGCATAATGCTCAATTTCGGAGCGGTGGATTGGAGTGCAGACGTCTATGTGAACGACATTCTGGTCGGCAGCCATACGGGCGGATACGCACCGTTCTCAATCGACATCACGCCAGCCATGAATCCGAAAAAGGGTGCCGTGCAGCGTCTGACGGTACGCGTAACCGACCCGACCGACACGCAGAAACACCCTATCGGCAAACAGCGTCTGACCCCGAAGGGAATATGGTACACCGCCGTAACGGGCATTTGGCAAACAGTGTGGATTGAGCCTGTTCCCGCTGAGAACCGCATCATCGCCATCCGACCCGACTGCAACGTCTTCAAGGGCGAACTCTATGTAGACGTCGAATGCGCGAAGCAGGACGGAGTGGTCGAAATAGACATCTTCGACGGTAGCGACAAGGTCGCTTCGGCGAAATCGGTAGCGGGCAAAAGAGCCGTTGTAATTCTGCCTGACGCAAAATTATGGGACACCGAGAATCCGTTCCTCTACGGAATGAAAATATCTCTCCGCCGCAACGGTAAAGTCATCGACGAGGTCGAGTCGTATGCAGCGATGCGCAATGTCGATGTCCGCCGCGACGCCACGGGACACAAACGTATATGTCTCAACGGCAAACCGATATTCATGTTCGGTCCGCTCGACCAGGGCTGGTGGCCCGACGGACTGTACACGGCACCGAACGACGAAGCGTTGCGGAGCGACATCCTGCGCACGAAAGAGTTCGGGTTCAATGCCGTCCGCAAGCACGTGAAGGTCGAACCGGCGCGCTGGTACTACCACTGCGACCGCGAAGGCATGCTCGTATGGCAGGATATGCCGAACGGCGTGCAGGGCAAAAACAACTGGGGACGCAACGTCAAGGATGCAGGTACGGACGACATCGAACTGACGGCTGCCGACAAAGCCAACTACTATGCGGAATGGGGAGAGGTGATGGATGCCCTGCGTTTCTTCCCGTCCATAGTCATGTGGGTGCCGTTCAACGAGGCATGGACGCAGTTCGACACCGAAACGGTCGCCGACTGGACGAAAGCGAAAGACCCTTCGCGCATCATCAACTCCGCCAGCGGCGGCAACATGCGCGAATGCGGCGACATACTCGACATGCACGTGTATCCGCGTCCGGGCATGCCGCTCCACGAATCCGACCTCGTGGTCATACTCGGCGAGTACGGCGGCATCGGCTGCCCTGTCGAGGGACATCTGTGGTGGAACAAACGCAACTGGGGCTACATTCAGTTCGACGACGCCGACCGCGTAACCAACGAGTACATAGACTACGCCAAGGACATAAAGAAATATATCCCGCAAGGCATGTCGGCAGCCATATACACTCAGGCGACCGATGTCGAGGGTGAGGTGAACGGGCTCGTTACATACGACCGCAAAGTCGTGAAAATGGATGCAGAGCGTGTGAAGGCGATAAACAAGGAAATAATCAACTCATTGAAATAAGGCATGTCCGAACCAATATTCATAGCAGGTCCCTGCGTAATCGAATCGGCAGAGGTACTCGACGAGGTCGCCGCCCGCATATCGGAAATCAACCGCAAACTGGGGACCGACATAATCTTCAAGTCGTCGTTCGACAAGGCGAACCGCACGTCGCTGTCGTCGTATCGCGGCGTCGGCATGGAGCGCGGCTTGCAGATGCTCGCCGACATCCGCGCCAAATGGGGTCTGCGGCTGCTGACCGACATCCACGAATCGTATCAGGCTGCACCCGTCGGCGAAGTGGTCGATGTGATTCAGATTCCCGCATTCCTTTGCCGCCAGACCGATTTGCTCGTAGCGGCGGCGAAGACCGGAAAGATAGTGAACGTCAAGAAGGCGCAGTTCCTTTCGGGCGAGGACATGAAATACCCGTATCAGAAGGCTGTCGAATCAGGCGCAGGCGAAGTATGGCTCACCGAACGTGGCAACTCGTTCGGATACAACAATCTCGTAGTCGATTTCCGCAACATACCGACCATGCTCGACATCGCGCCGCGCGTAATCATGGACTGTACCCACTCGGTGCAGCGCCCCGGTGCTGCAGGCGGCAAAACGGGCGGCAACCGCGAATTCGTTCCGGCAATGGCTCTCGCCGCGAAGGCGTTCGGAGCCAACGGCTACTTCTTCGAGGTACACCCCGACCCCGACAACGCCAAGAGCGACGGTCCTAACATGCTGCGGCTCGACGATTTGGAAACCGTAATAAAATCTCTCCTATAATGAACAGCGACAAAAGCACACAGATACTCGACGTCGCCCGCGAGGCATTGCAGACCGAAGCGGACGCTCTGTTGAAAATCAAATCGGAACTCGGCGGCGAATTCGTCCGTGCCGTCGAAACGATACTTGACTGCAACGGCAAAGTCATCGTAACGGGAATGGGCAAGTCGGGTCTTATCGCCCGCAAAATCGCCGCTACGCTGGCAAGCACCGGCACCCCGAGTTTCTATCTCCACCCCGGGGAGGCGTTCCACGGCGATTTGGGCATGATTTCCAAGGAGGACATCATCATCGCCCTGTCGTATTCGGGCGAAACCGACGAGGTGCTGAAAATCGTTCCTTTCATCATCGCCAACGGCAATACGCTGATTTCGATGACGGGCAATCCCGAATCGGCTCTCGCCAAGAATTCGAACATACATCTCGACGTGTCGGTAGACCACGAAGCCTGCATTCTGCACCTTGCACCTACGACCTCGACCACCGCGCAACTCGCCATGGGCGACGCGATAGCCTGCGCACTGATGAAACTGCGCAACTTCTCGTCGAACGATTTCGCGCGGCTGCACCCGGGCGGCAGTCTCGGACGCCGTCTGCTCATGACGGTAGGCAACGTGATGCGCAACCACGACCTGCCGATAGTGGACGAGAACTGCAAGGCGACGGACATGATTCACGCCATATCGCAGGGCGGACTGGGGCTTATCGTCATCTGCCGCGGCGAGGAGATTCTCGGAATCATCACCGACGGCGACATCCGCCGCGCGATGGAGAGTCGGCAGGCAGAGTTCTTCAACATCAAGCCGATGGACATAGCCACTCCGTCGCCGAAAATGATTCGCCCCGAGGAGAAACTCATCGAGGCAGAGAAGATGATGACGCGCCACAAGGTCAATTCGCTGCTCGTCGTGGACGGGAACAAGCATCTTGTCGGCGTCATACAGATTTACGACATAAAACTTTAAGAACATTAAATAGAAAAACCTAAAACCTTAAAATAAATGTCATTCTTAGATTTCCTTGCACCGCCGACACACAAACAGCAGATGCCGGCAGACAAAATCGACAAGGAGTACAAGTCGATGCGTCTGAAAGTATTTCTGGGCATATATTTCGGATACGCGGCATACTATCTCGTCCGCAAGAACCTGTCGTTCGCCGTACCCGACATGATTGGCGAAGGTCTTATCGACAAAGCCGGCGCAGGTGTCGCTATGGCTGGGATTCCGATAGCCTACGCACTGAGCAAATTCATCATGGGCAGTGTTTCCGACCGTTCGGACGCCCGCAAATTCATGTCGATAGGTCTCGTACTGGCGTCGCTCATCATGCTCGCCGTCGGTCTGCTGCCGTTCAGCGCGAGCGTCGACGGCAACTACTCGACAACCGTCGGCATACTGTTCATATTCATGCTCCTCGCCGGCTGGCTGTCGGGCATGGGATGGCCTCCGTGCGGACGAATCCTCGCCCACTGGTTCTCGCAGAACGAACGCAGTTTCAAGATGTCGGTATGGAACACGGCTCACAACGTCGGCAACGGCACTCTGGCACTGCTCGTTTCGGTCGGCGTACTCGTATTCGGTTCTATGGGCATCGCCGAATCGTGGCGTGCGGCATTCATATTCCCATCCGTCGTAGCACTGCTGTTCGCATGGTTCTGCTGGATGGTACTGCGCGACACGCCCGAATCGTGCGGACTGCCTGCAATAGAGGACTACCGCAAGGATTATACGGGTGCCAAGGCGTCGAAAGGCGAGGAGGAGAAGATTCCGTTCCGCCGTTTGTTCGTCGATTACGTATTCAAGAACAAGATGTTGTGGCTCATCGCAGCCGCCAACGTCTTCGTATATTTCGTCCGCTACGGCATCAGCGACTGGTCGCCCACCTATCTTCAAGAGGTCTGCGGGCTGACCAAGGATGACAGTTCGTGGGCATTCGCGCTGTTCGAGTACGCCGGTATCCCGGGTACTATTCTCTGCGGCTGGATGTCGTCGCGATTCTTCCAGGGTCGCTGCGCGCCGGTGAACGTCATCTTCACGCTTATAGTCGCCGTCGGCATCCTGATGTACTGGGAGGCGGGTACAATCGCCGAGTTTACGGCGCTGCCTCTCAAACACATAGTCTACGTCGCACTTTCGATAATCGGCGGCGCGGTCTACGGACCTATCGCCATGATTGGCGTGCAGGCTCTGTCGCTCGTTCCGAAGAATGCGGCTGGAACGGCAGCCGGATTCATGGGTCTGTTCGGCTACATGCTCGGCGACGCCTTACTGTCGAAAATCGCGATGGGCTACGTGGCAAGCAGTTCGCTCGGCTGGAACTTCACCTTCTGGATGTTCCTCATAACAACTCTCATTGCCGCCGCGATATGCACCGTCGCATGGGGCAAGGAGAAACGCATTATGGAAGAACGCGTTCGCGCAGCCGCAGCCGAACACAAAGCATAACAAATGTACGGTTCGTTGCGAAAATACATAGAGGCACTCGACCGCGCCGGCGAACTGATTCGCATCGGCGCGAGGGTCTCGACGGCATACGAAATCGCCGAAATCACCGACCGCATGGCTAAAAGCCCCGACGGCGGCAAGGCTCTGCTGTTCGAGAATACGGATAGCGGATTTCCCGTCGCAACGAATCTCATGGGTTCCGAACGCCGAATGGCGATGGCTCTGGGCGTCGAACGGCTCGACGACCTCACCGAACGCATCGACGCACTCGTAAAGCAGGCGGTTTCGCCCAAAAACGGACTGGCGGACATACTGCGGATGCTGCCGCTGTTAGGCGAAGTCGCGCAATGGTTTCCGCGCATGTCTTCGCGGCGCGGCGAGTGCCAGCAGGTAGTCGTCATGGGCGATGAAGCGTCGCTCACGGCACTGCCGATACTCGAATCGTGGGCTTGCGACGGCGGACGGTTCATAACGCTGCCTATGGTGAATACCGTAGACCCCGACACGGGAATCCGCAACGTCGGCATGTACCGCATGCAGATATTCGACGACCGCACGACCGGCATGCACTGGCACCGCCACAAGACCGGTGCGCGCCATTACGACGCCTACAAGGCTCGCGGCGAGTGTATGCCCGTCTCCGTCGCACTCGGCGGCGACCCGATTTACACCTACTGCGCCACCGCACCGATGCCCGACAATATGGACGAGTATCTGCTCGCGGGATTTCTGCGCCGCAAACCGGTACGGCTCGTCAAGTGCCTGACGAACGACATACGCGTACCCGCCGACTGCGATTTCGTAATCGAGGGTTACGTCGATACGTCGGAAGAGTTGGTTACGGAGGGTGATTTCGGCGACCATACGGGCTTCTATTCGCTGAAAGATTCGTATCCCCGATTCCATGTTACGGCAATCACGCACCGCCGCGACGCCGTCTATCCGGCTACCGTCGTCGGCATTCCGCCGCAGGAGGATGCGAGCATCTCGAAGGCGACCGAACGCATATTCCTCGCCCCGATAAGGCTCGCTCTGCAACCAGAAATCGTCGACTTGACGATGCCCGAGGCGGGAACGTCGCACAACATAGCCGTCGTTTCGATACACAAACGCTACGAGGGGCAGGCGACCAAAGTCGCCCAGTCGCTCTGGGGCGCGGGGCAGATGATGTTCAACAAATATCTCGTCATCGCACCTCACGACAGCAACATTCGCTCCGCCGATGAACTCGCCGCCCTGCTTCGCGGCTGCGACCCGCGCAAAGCGGTCATCCGCGGCGAGGGCATCTACGACGTTCTCGACCATGCGACCGCCGAATGCGGCTACGGCGGCAAAATTGCGCTCGACCTGACATCCGCCGACCGAAGCGCGGAACAGCCGACCTGCCCAACGGCGATTTCGCTGCCCGACGGCATCGGATGCCGCACCGATTTCCTCGGAAAGTGGAGTGCGCTGCTGCTGTTCGCATCACCCGATGCGGATGTCGATATAAAACGAATAATAGCCGAGAACGGCATAAACTGTAACTTCGCGGCGATACTCGACAGCGCGGCTGCCGACCTGTCGGGCGAAGAACTGCTGTGGCTTGCAGCGGCGAACACCGACCCTCGACGCGACATCGCACTATCCGACGGCGGCACGGTGATTATCGACGCCCGCCCGAAACCGTCGGGCAAAGCGGGCAACCCCGCCCGATGGCCCAATGTCGTAACGTCGTCCGAAGCGACCGTCGAACTCGTGGACGGCAGATGGTCGGAATACGGAATCGGCGGCTTCATCCCGTCGCCATCACGCCGCTACCGACGGCTCTCGCTGTCGGACAAGGCGGAATGGTAATCTCCCGACACCATGTTATCGCGTTCAAATATCCGTGGAGCGACACTCTTGGTCGCAATAATTATCGTCGCGATTCTCATCGCGGCATTCATCCGCCCACGCGTACAGACATTCTACGGTGAACGAGAGAGCAACGGCGAAATCTACACGCGCGACTCGCTTTTCGAGTTCGACCCCAACACCGTAACCTACGAGGAGTTGCGCGCCATGGGCTTCGCAAAGGATATCGCCGTCGGCATCGTGAAATACCGCGCCCGCGGCAAGGTGTTCGCCATAAAGGAGGATTTCGCGCTCTGCTACGGCATCACCGATTCCGCCTACCAACGGCTGAAACCATATATAATCATCGGCGACCGGTTCGCCGCCAAGCCGCAGCCTCGCACCGTCGACCGTACACGCGACACGCTTCCGCGCGAACGCCGTTTCTTCCCGCGCCCGACCGAACCTTTCGGCATCGACACAGTCGGTTACGCCTACCTGCGCCGCATCGGCTTCTCCGCCCGTCAGGCACGCGCTTTGCTGAAATACCGCGACCGCTTCGGCGGCATCCGCGACATGGACGAACTGCGCGACTGCTACTTCATCGACGAGGATATGGCGGACACGCTCGAACGCTACGTCGTCTTCCCCGAACCCGACCCGCACGAGGGGTTGGTGGAAATCAACTCCGCCGATTCGGCGACACTGCGCGGCGTCGCTGGAATCGGGGCGAAGACGGTCGTCGCAATAATCGAATACCGCCGTCTGCTCGGCGGATTCCGCTCGACAGACCAAATCGCGGAGTTGAAATGCGTTACGAAAGAAAATTTCGAGCGGATAAGCAAACAAATTTACTGCGATAGTTGTGTAATTTCAAAAATAGATATTAACTTTGCAACCGCTTCGGAGTTGGAACGGCATCCGTACATGACCCGCGAAGCGATTAATAGGATAACGAAACTCAGGAAATCGAAAGGAGGCTGGAATTCCGTCGAAGAGATGATTGAAGATGACATATTCGGACGCGAGCAGGCAACTGCCCTCGCACCCTATCTTCGCTTCGGCGACCGACCCGCAGATTTCGACTGACAACCGACTACGGCGGACGACATTACGGATTCGACAATCCGCCGCAAAACCGGAAAACTTTTCCGACCGCGCAATCCGAAACAAAAAAAGTAAAACGAAAAATTAAAAATCGAGAATATTATGATTATCATGCCAGTTAAAGAGGGCGAGAACATCGAAAGAGCCCTCAAAAAGTTCAAACGTAAGTACGAGCGCACCGGAGTGCTGAAAGAGTTGCGCGCACGCCAGTACTTCACCAAACCGTCCATTGCAAAGCGCGAGAAGATGGCGCATGCAATCTACGTCGAGAAGATGCACCGCGAGGACGAGGACTAACTAAGCAATGGCGTTTCGGGAATCCGGAACGCCTTTTTTATTTTTCATAAACTCAAAACTTAAATCATCATGACAAATCAGGGACAAACCGTTTGGGGACTGGTCGTACTTGCGCTTATCGCAATCGCAGTCGTTTTGGCACTTATGTTCGGACTGCCGATGTACAACGTATGGCAGCAGGAGATGAGCGGACGCGCCGAACTCGCCAAGGCGGAGCAGAACCGCCAGATAAAAATCGAGGAGGCGAAAGCGAATCTCGAAGCCGAGAAACTCAATGCGCAGGCGGAAATCGAGCGCGCGAAGGGTGCAGCCGAGGCTATCCGCATCGAGAACGGCTCCATCACGCCAACCTATATTCAGTATCTGTGGGTGCGCCAGCAGAACAACGTGCCTAACAAGGTAATCTACATCCCGACCGAAGCCAATCTTCCGATTCTCGAAGCGAAGAAGTAATGGGGATTAGGTTGGGCGTCGCTCTTTAAGGACTTTAAGACCGTTAAGGTCGCCGACCGAAAATATTGAACGAGCGCAGACATTTACGATGTCTGCGCTCGTTGCGTGAAAAAAGCGGCGACACGCCAAAACTACTCCATTCTCCCATAAGACAGGCAAAGCCCGTACTATTAAACAGCGTATCGCCACAACACTTATAATGACCGTCCGCAAATCTGTCTGAACTCGAAGCCAGCCAAAATACCTAATGTCATTAAGGACTATAAGGACACTAAAGGACCCAACTCCTTCCCCACTGCGACAACACAAAAAATCGTCCCGTTATGAAAAAGACAGATAGGGTTTCCTATGCGAAGATAGTACAAAAAGGCGGAACTGCCAACTTTTCAAGGATTTTTTGGTCGCCGGAGGGGGGGGGTAGGGATAAGTAATATAAGTAGAATAAGTATTATAGAGAGCAGCCTATATTACCTGTTTCAGCAACTCCGCGAGACAACTTTTGACACGCCCTATCGCAGAGATATTTACGCTGAACTCGCGCAGACCCGCATCGAGAAGTCTTTTCGTCGCGTCGGTATCCGACGCCAGTTCGCCGCACATGCCGCACTCGATGCGCGCATCCTCGGCAGCCTTTATCGCAATGGCGACAGCCGACGCGACGGCATCCGAATAGGGATTGTAGAGATAGGCGACCTTCGCATTCGCGCGGTCGGCAGCCATGACGTACTGCGTCAGGTCGTTGGTGCCGATGCTGAAAAAGTCGCATTCGGCGGCGAGTGCCGCAGCGATGAACACCGCCGCAGGAGTCTCGACCATCACGCCGACCTTCATTCCGCTGTCGAATGTCGCACCCTCGCGGAGCAACTCCGCCTTGCACTCTTCGAGCAACGATTTCGCCGTGCGCAGTTCTTCCATATCGACAATCATCGGGAACATTATGCGCACGTCGCCATGTGCGCCCGCACGCAATATCGCCCGCAACTGCCGGCGGAACATGTCGCGCATGGCAAGCGAAACGCGAATCGCCCGCCAGCCGAGAAACGGATTCTCCTCGCGACCGAAATCGAGATACGGCAGAGCCTTGTCGCCGCCGATGTCGAGAGTGCGGATAATGAGCGTACGTCCGCCGCACGCCTCGGCTGCGGCGGCGTAGGCTTCGTACTGCTGCTGCTCGGACGGTGCCGACGCACTCTGCATATAGAGGAACTCGCTGCGGAACAGTCCGATGCCGTCGGCACCCGCTGCAATAGCCGCGCGCACCTCCCCGACATCGCCAGCATTGGCAAATACATGAATCGCCCTGCCGGAACTGTCGCGGAACGTCCTGCCCGCCGACTCGTTTTCGCGCCTGCGGCGCAGGCGGTACTCCTCCGCGGCTTTATCGTAATGAGCAAGCGTAGCCTCGTCGGGAGCGATGACGACCTCGCCGCCCGAAGCATCGACTGCGAGCATGTCGCCCGTGGCAATCGCATCCGCCGCTTCGTGAAGCCCCACCACTGCCGGAATGTCGCGGTTGCGCGCGATGATGCAGACATGGCTGGTCGCACTGCCCTCCTTAGTAACGAAACCGCGCACGCGCGAGAAGTCTATCATCGTCATATCGGACGGCGTAAGCGTGTCGGCGACGACTATATCGCCCTCCTGCACGCCGTCGAACGGATTGCGCACGCCGCCCGTAAGATTGGCGGCAATACGCGCGAATATGTCGCGGACATCGGCTTCGCGGGCGCGCAGATACTCGTCATCGATAGCGGCGAACATCGCTGCCGTCTTCTCGCCCGCCGCACGCACTGCCGCAAGGGCTGATTCGCCGCCGTCAATATGCGCTTCGACGCTTTCGCGGAGCATGTCGTCCTGCACCATTTCGAGATGGGCGGCGAAAATATCATTGTTCTCTGCAAGTTTCGCGATTTGTGCGATACTGTCCGACAATGCCTTTCCGAACTTTTCGCGCTCCTGCCCGACCGAACCTGCCGGCTCGGCGGAGTCCTGCACCGTTTCGCGGACGACGACATACGCGCGACCTATGGCGATACCGTCGGACGCACGGACGGAGGTGGAGATACGTTTCATCAATCCTTGATGTTTTCGATGAATTCGACCACTCGCCGCAGGTTGCCCTGCTCGTCGCCGCCGTCGGCTTTGACCTCGAACTGCGCGCCCGATTTCAGACCGAGCGACAGAACCGAGAGCATCGACGAGGCGTTCACCTCCTTGGCTTCGGTCGCGAACGTGATTTTGCCGTCGAGCGACTTCACGAGTTTGACAAGTTCTCCCGCAGGGCGTGCGTGCATGCCGTTGGGAGCGGAAAGCGTTACTTTCTGTGATTGCATGGTTTATTCTATTTTAGTACGTTCAATATTTCGTTTATGTCGGCGGTGGTTTTCAGCCGTTCGAGAACATCCTCGTCTTCGAGAGCCTCGCTCACGCGCGCCAGCATCTCCAAATGTTCGTCGCCGACACCGGCGATGCCTATCACCAGTTGCGCCCGTTCGTCGCCGAACTCCACGCCGTCGGGGAACTGAACCACACTGATTCCCGTATGCAATACCTTCGACTTGGCATCCGCCGTTCCGTGTGGAATCGCGACGCCGACACCGAGATAGGTCGTGGCGATTTTCTCGCGCTCGACCATCGCATCGACATATTCGGCATCCACATATCCGTTCTCGGCGAGCAGGCGTCCCGCTTCGCGAATGGCAGTCCAGCGGTCGGCAGCCTCCGCACCGAGCAGAATGCACTTTTCGTTCAGAATCGGAAATTCTGTCGCCGCAGGCTGCGTGTCGGCGGACTTTTCGGCAACCGCCTCTTTCTGTACAGAAGCAGGCGCAGCGGCGATACGGCTCAATCTGTCGTACAAATCGTCGAGGGCATTGTCTTGCAGAAAATTGGATATTTCTATAATTTGCGCATTCGGAGCAGATGCTGTCGCCCGTTGGGCGAGAATGCTCTGACACACGACGATGTCGGCATCGGCAGGAACGGCGTTCACCGACGAATTGGTAACGCTGACAGGCAATCCCAGCGGCTCTATGCGCTTGCGGAACCGCGTCGCGCCGAGCGCGCTCGACCCCATGCCCGCGTCGCAGGCGAAGACTATATGACGCACATCGCCGAGCGGTTTTTCTGCGGCGTTCGCATTCCGTTTCGCGGCGGCAGCGGCTTCCGCCTGACGCTTGTATGCGGGTTTGAATTTGTTCTCGGGCAGAGTCTTGTTGTCGCGCGACGCACGCCGAACGAACGGAGCGGCGACGACGAATGACACGGCGGTTGCAATGACGACGCCGAGCAGGACGATGAACGTTTCGCCCTTCGGAGCCATCGCGAGTACCGAAATGATGCTGCCCGGAGATGCGGGTGCGATAAGTCCCGCGTCGAACAGCGAATAGAACATTATCGCGGCGGCGGAACCGAGTATCGGAGCGATAATCAGCACCGGACGCGCGAGAATATACGGAAAATAGATTTCGTGGATGCCGCCGAGAAACTGAATCAGGGCAGCACCTGGGGCGGAACTGCGTGCTGCACCGCTGCCGAACGCCCAATAGGCGAGCAGAACACCGAAACCGGGACCGGGGTTGGTTTCGAGCAGGAACATTATCGATTCGCCGAACTCCTTCGCCTGCGCGATGCCTATCGGCGAGAAGATGCCGTGGTTGATAGCGTTATTGAGGAACATCATCTTCGCCGGCTCGACGAAAACGGAGACGAGCGGCAGCAGATGACGCTCCATCATCGCCTCGACACCCGCGCTTAACAACATCGTAAGCGACGTAACGACACTGCCGATTGTGTAGTAGCCGAGTATGGCGAGCAGCATGCCGATGATGCCGACCGAAAAGTTATTGACGAGCATTTCGAATCCGGCACGTATGCGTCCCTCGACGAGACGGTCAAACCGCTTCACGACCCAGCCCGCCAGCGGACCGGCAATCATCGCACCGATAAACATCGGCACGTCGCTGCCGACGATTACGCCCGACGTCGCGATAGCCGCCGCGACACCTCCGCGTGCGCCCGCAATATTGCTTCCCGCAGTGTATCCTATCAGCAGCGGCAGCAGGCAGGTGAGCATCGGTGCGACGAGTTCGCCCAGCCGCTCATTCGGGTACCAGCCGCTCGGAATGAAGAGTGCCGTGAGCAGACCCCATGCGATGAATGCGCCGATGTTGGGCATCACCATCGAACTCAATGCCCTGCCGAAATTCTGTATTCTGTCCCTTGTTCCCATAACAACACAACATTTGGTTCGCCTCGCCGCAACACCAGTTCCGCCGATTGAAACGGCGGCATCCGACACAGATTTGCAACTGCCATACCAGCGGAAGCGGCGCAGGCTGCGTACATTCAACAAATTTAATGTTTTTTTCGTTGTCCGTCGCATAATCCGACACAAATAATGAGATTATATCCGTTTTATCGAAAGTCCTTAACGACTTTAAGGACTTTAACGACCTTAAAGTCCTTAATGAGCCCTCTCCCGCTCGGCAATGCTCAAATAAATTTGGCATTCCCCTCGCTTATTCGCAATTTGGCTTCGCCTTATATACTCCCGCTCGGCAATGCTCAAATAAATTTGGCATTCCCCTCGCTTATTCGCAATT
>ERZ827168.91-NODE-91-length-143835-cov-5.998532_pt1 | contig 143835 bp, 123 predicted proteins | sample MGYA00519868_ERZ827168 | MGnify/ENA primary metagenome ERZ827168 (study PRJEB31778, sample SAMEA3449271) | human gut metagenome | biome: human gut; feature: human-associated habitat; material: faeces | place: United Kingdom | collected 2010/2012 ... | reverse complement strand
CGGAAGAATTACGCCTGATCGAACGATTCTTCCTCCCGATCAAACGGATCGTGAAGGAAGGATTTTAAAGTCGCTAGGGTCCATCATGCACCTTGTTTAGAACTATTATAGTTTAATAGCTGTACTGTTAAAACTAAAAACTTATATTTGCATGTTGATAAATAAGAGGGCGGGTGATTGTCCTGCCCTTACAGTGCAATGATTTAGATTATGTTAAAGCAACAGTTACAACAAAAGTTACAGCAAAAGCTATCCCCTCAGCAGATACAGTTGATACGGCTTCTGGAGCTTCCCGCGATCGAGTTGGAAGAACGTGTGAAGCATGAGCTGGAAGATAACCCAGCCTTGGAGGAAGGAAAAGAGCCTGTTGATGATTTTGAACGAACTGAAAGCGAGGAGGGGGGAGAAGAGATCCCTTCTGTTGATACTGAGACCGACCTTTCTTTGGGAGATTATTTAACGGAAGACGATATACCTGATTATAAGCTACGGGAAATGACCGAGCGTGCGGAACGGAAAGAGGATGTCCCCTTCTCCGTAAGCCAATCCTTGAATGAGTTTCTGTTACAGCAGCTCGGGTTAAGGGATTTACCGGATAAGCAAATGAAAATAGCGGAGTATATCATTGGAAATATCGATGATGACGGTTATTTGCGCCGGGACCTTTCGGCGATAGCGGACGATTTGATCTTCCAAGCCGGACAAGAGGTAGATGAGAAGGAGATCGAGTCTATCTTGAATATCATCCAAGATTTTGAGCCTGCCGGGGTAGGTGCCCGTGACTTGAAAGAATGTCTGTTGATCCAGCTGGATAAGAAGGAGAATACTCCGGTTACAAATTTGGCGATTCGTGTTTTGACCGAATATTTCGAGGAGTTCACCCGCAAACATTACGATAAGATTTTACGAGGTCTCGATATCGATGAGGAAACGTTAAAGAAGGTCATTCACGAGATTACTATGTTAAATCCGAAACCCGGAAGTAGTTGGGGTGGTTCTATGGAAGTGGCGATGAGCCAGATCATCCCGGATTTCGTGGTGGAAGCGCATAATGGAGAGCTTATCTTGAGCATGAATAACCGGGGGGTACCGGATATGCGTATCAACCGGGAGTATGCCGAGATGTTTCAGGATTATACGGCGAATAAGGCGAACCAAACCGCTGAGAGGCGGGATGCCGTACAGTTCGTGAAACAAAAGTTGGATTCCGCCCAGTGGTTCATCGACGCTATCAAGCAACGTAATGAGACCTTGCAGCGTACCATGGAGGCGATTATCTATTTACAACGGGACTTTTTCTTGACAGGCGATGAGGCTACCCTCCATCCCATGATCTTGAAAGACGTAGCGGAGCGTGCGGGATATGATATCTCCACTATTTCCCGGGTAAGTAACAGTAAATATGTGCAAACGAATTTCGGTATTTATCCGTTGAAATACTTTTTCTCCGAGTCTATGCAGACCGATACCGGCGAGGAGATCTCGACCCGTGAGGTGAAAAAGATCATGAAAGAACATGTAGATGCCGAAGACAAACGAAAACCGTTGACCGATGAGGAGTTGGCTACGATCCTGAAAGAAAAAGGGTATGTCATCGCCCGGCGTACGGTAGCGAAATACAGGGAGCAACTGGGGATTCCGGTAGCTCGTCTGAGAAAAGAAATATAAAAGCGTATGAAACTATTCTCGAATATAATATCCTTCGTGTTCCATCCGTTGCTTATGGTGACCTATGGGATCGTGTTGGCGTTGATGTTTACATTTCTCGCCATTTACCCGTTACCTGTGAAGCTGCTGATTGCCGGAGGTACCTTTATTTCGACAGCGATAGTTCCCGGGCTTTTCATCTTCTTATTGGTGAAAAATGGCGCGGCCGGCGATATAGAGCTTTCCGACCGGAAGGAGCGGGTGGTTCCTTATCTGATTTTTATCACTTCCATCTTGGTATGTATCTTTTTCCTGTATAAGATGCTGATGCCGTTTTGGTTGTTAGCGATGCTGATCGGGGCTTGCGTAGCCTTGGTAATCGCCTTATGCGTCAATTTCGCTTGGAAGATTAGCGCGCATGCTATTGGTATCGGCGGGTTACTGGGCGCTATTATGGGAGTGGCGCGTATCCATATGATAAATCCCTACTGGGCTTTTATAGTCGTGTTGATCGTGGCCGGTTTATTAGGTACCTCGCGCATCTTTTTAAAAAGACATACACCAATGCAGGTATATGCGGGGTTTTGTCTGGGATTTATATGTACCTTTGTAGCCTCATTAATGAGTTATATCTATTTATTCATCTAATAAAAACACTAAAATTATGAATTTTCCTGCAGATTTAAAGTACACAAAAGACCATGAGTGGATTCGTGTAGAAGGTGACGTAGCTTATGTTGGTATTACTGATTACGCTCAAGGCGAGCTAGGTGAGATCGTTTATGTAGACATTACGACAGAGGGGGAGACCGTCGCTCAAGAAGAGGTGTTCGGTACGATTGAAGCTGTTAAGACTGTTTCCGATCTTTTCATGCCGGTTAGCGGAGAGGTTTTGGAAGTAAACGCTGAATTGGAAGACACTCCTGAATTGGTTAATGAAGACGCTTATGGTAAAGGTTGGTTAATCAAGATTTCTCTTACGGACGCTTCTGAGTTGGAGGAACTATTATCCGCTGAAGACTATCAAAAATTAATCGCTAAATAAGAATGACACCTGTTGTAAGTATTATCATGGGTAGTACCTCGGATCTACCCGTTATGGAGAAGGCGGCTAAGTTCTTGGATGAGATGGAGATCCCGTTCGAGATGCATGCTCTATCCGCACACCGTACTCCCGCTGAGGTGGAGGCTTTCGCCAAAGGAGCTAAAGGACGTGGAATCAAGGTTATCATCGCCGCTGCCGGAATGGCCGCTCATCTTTGCGGTGTGATCGCTTCCATGACGACGGTTCCCGTGATCGGCGTGCCTATTAACTCTACGCTGGACGGTATGGATGCCTTGTTGGCTATCGTACAGATGCCTCCGGGAATCCCTGTGGCTACTGTCGGCATCAATGGCGCTTTGAACGCTGGTATCCTTGCGGTGCAGATGCTTGCCGTCGGCGACGAGCAACTTCAGGAGAAGCTATCCGCTTATAAGGAGGATTTGAAGAAGAAAATCGTGAAGGCTAACGAGGAGTTGGCTAAGGTTTCTTTTAAATACAAAACTAATTAATTGAAAGTTGAAAGTTGAGAATTGAAAATTAAGGAGAAAGTCTCTCTTTAGGTTTTCAGTTCTCAACACTCATTCTCAATTTTCAATTCTCAATTTTCAATGAACAATGGCTTACTTTAATTACAACCGCCGTAAATCATCCGTTGCCCAAATCGGTGACACACCCATGGGAGGTGAGAATCCTATCCGTATTCAATCCATGGCTAATGTATCAACGATGGATACGGAGGCGGCGGTAGCTCAAGCGATCCGTATGATCGAGGCGGGAGCTGAGTATGTGCGTTTTACGGCACAGGGGGAACGGGAAGCCCGAAACTTGGGCGAGATTCGTAAACAATTGAATGAACAAGGGTATACGACTCCTTTGGTCGCTGATATCCATTTTAATCCTAGAGCGGCTGATGCCGCCGCCGGTGAGGTGGAAAAGGTACGTATCAATCCGGGAAACTATGTAGATAAGGTAAAGACATTCAGCCATCTTGAATATACGGATGAGGAATATGCCGCCGAGATCGAGAAGATCCGTGAGCGGTTCGTCCCTTTCTTGAATATTTGTAAGGCACATGGCACCGCTATTCGTATCGGTGTGAATCATGGCTCGCTCTCCGATCGTATCATGAGCCGTTATGGTGATACGCCCGAGGGGATGGTAGCGAGTTGTATGGAGTTTCTTCGCATTTGCCGGGAGGAGAATTTCCCGGATGTGGTTATTTCGATTAAGGCTTCCAATACCGTTGTCATGGTAAGGACCGTGCGGTTGTTGGTTCGTACGATGGAGGCCGAGAATATGCATTACCCCTTGCACCTTGGGGTAACGGAGGCGGGTGACGGTGAGGACGGGCGTATCAAGAGCGCTGTTGGAATCGGTACGCTTCTATGTGACGGTATCGGTGATACGATCCGGGTTTCCTTGAGTGAGGACCCCGAGGCGGAAATGCCGGTAGCGCGTAAATTGGTGGATTATATTAGGGAACGGGAAAATCATCGTCCTATCGAGGCTTCGATGGCTCCCGGTTTCGATACGGTGGCGACATGCCGTCGTATAAGCCGTGTGGTGGAGGGTATCGGAGGTACTTTCCCGCCAGTCGTGATCTCCGATCGTAGTAACGGGGATTTTGAGTTTGATCATTTGTCCTTGCCGGACTATATATATATAGGAAAGGAAGATCCGGATAATTTGCCGGATAATTTCCGTTTATTGGTAGACGCTCATTTTTGGAAAGAGCGTCCGAATGCTTTTCCTTGCTTCATCGCCTCGGAAGCGGAGGAGTTAAAGGATTACGATTGTCCGCTTAAGTTTATCCGTCTGACGTATATGGATCTTACGGATCGTATGTTGGAGATCTTGAAAGCGGATAAGACCGTGGTGGTTTTATTAAGTACACATCATCGGAATGGGGTTGGCTCGCAACGTGCGGCTATGCATAAATTGCTGATGGCGGGTTGTGACGTGCCGGTTGTCTTGCATCGTGATTTCCGGGAGACGGATGTGGAGTTGTTGCAACTGAAATCCGCCGCCGATTTCGGTACGCTTTTGCTGGATGGTTTTGGGGATGGCTTGATGCTGCACAATGAGGGATGCGAGGCGGTTGTCTCGGATCGCTGTATGTTCGGGATCTTGCAGGCTACAAGAACCCGTATCAGTAAGACGGAATATATCTCTTGTCCGAGTTGCGGACGTACCTTGTACGACCTGCAAACAACGATCGCCCGTATCAAGGAGGCTACTTCCCATTTAAAAGGCTTGAAGATCGGTATCATGGGCTGTATCGTAAACGGCCCCGGCGAGATGGCCGATGCCGACTATGGTTATGTGGGTGCCGGACGTGGACAAATCAGCCTGTATAAAGGTAAGGAATGTGTCCTCAAGAATATCCCCGAGGAAGACGCTGTAGAACGTTTAGTTCAGTTAATAAAAGAGAACGGGGATTGGGTTAATTAGTTAATTCATTACCTTTGTGGAGATCAAGGATTAGAACCTATTAAGAAGTATGACAGTAAATGAATTGAAATATGTATATATAGAGGAAACCATGAGTGCCTTAGGTAATGAGGAGCTTATGGAAGCGATTCTTGATGCTGTAAGAAAAGTAAAAGTAAAGTTTCAAGAAAGACAAGAGGTTTCTGATAGTTTGTTTGGAGATGTACCGGCATTACCTCATTCGATCGCTCAATTGAAAGAAAGTCTAGGGAGGGCTGAAGAGGATCGTGTCGCTGGACGTTTTACCCCGAGCGAGAAAGTCTTTCAAGAGCTAAGAAATGAATATCCGTTCTTATGCAAGTAGTTTGGCTTGATGAGGCTAAGGTGTTGTTTAAGGAAGCGATATCGTTTGGTTTTCTTGCTTTTGGGGAAAAGGCCGTGATTCGTTTTGTGGACGAAGTGCAGAGAACAAATGAGCGGCTGTCTGTTTTCCCTCGTTTAGGTAAGATTGAACCTGCTTTGAGAGGGCTTAAACGAGAGTATCGCAGTTTGGTTGTTCATAAGAATTATAAGGTTATTTATTATATAGATGATGATATGGTCTTTATCGCTTCGTTTTGGAGCACTCGGTGTAATCCGAATAGTCTCCGTTCGGGAATAAAGAAAATAAGATAATATATGAAAGTAAGAATTATCAATAAATCGCATCACCCGCTGCCGGGTTATGCGACTCCTTTATCTGCCGGGATGGATATCCGGGCGAATTTGTCGGAATCGGTTGTGTTGAAACCGTTGGAACGTAAATTAATCCCGACCGGACTTTATATCTCGCTGCCGGAAGGCTATGAGGCCCAGATGCGTCCTCGTAGCGGGCTGGCTTTAAAGCATGGGATAACCCTGCTGAATACGCCGGGTACGATCGATGCCGATTATCGGGGGGAGATCGGTATCATTCTCGTGAATCTATCTTCCGAGCCTTTTACGGTGAATGATGGTGAGCGTATCTGCCAAATGGTTATAGCCGCTCATAGCCATGTGGATTGGGAGCCCGTGGAGACGTTGGATGATACCGAGCGGGGAGCTGGGGGATTCGGTCATACCGGAAAAGAATAAGAATAATAAGGTTAACAAGAATAATAGGATGTTTAAGCAACTGATATATCTCATCTCTTTCCTCTCGTTGGTCGCTGTGCTCCCGGCTGGTGCTACAGAAACGGAGAAGGATCAACGTAAATTCGATTACTTCTTTTATGAGGGCTTGAACTTGAAGAACGCCGGGAAATTCGACGCCGCTTATGATGCCTTCAACCATTGCTTGGAGATTGACTCTACGGCGGCTCCGGTCTTGTATGAGCTTTCTTCTTTTTATGTACAGTTGAACCGTCCGGAGAAAGCGGTCGAGATGTTGAAAAGAGCCGTAGCCAACAGCAAGGATAATTTCACGTATAAAATGGCATTGGCGTCTATCACCCGGAATCTGGGTATGTATGGCGAAGCCGCCGAGGAGTACGAGGAATTGGTTCGTGATTATCCGGAGAAGGAGGAGCTGAATTATTATCTGGCCGATGCCTTGACGCAAGCCGGCGAGATCGGGAAGGCGATCGAGGCTTATGATGCGTTGGAGTCGGTTATGGGTATGAACGAGGCGATCTCCATGCAGAAATACAAACTGTACGTCCAGTTGGAGAAACCGGAAGAGGCTTTCAAGGAGATCGAGAAGCTAGCGGCTAAATATCCTATGGAGGCCCGTTACCAGATCGTATTGGGCGATCTTCATTTGGAAAACGGGGAGATGGACAAGGCTTTGGCTTGCTATCAAAAAGCGAATGAGATTGATCCGACCGACCCTTATTATATCGTCTCTATGGCCAATTACTACGAGGCGAAAGGGGATAAGGAGGCCGCCGAGCAACAAATCCGTAGCGCTTTGGTAAACGAGAAGCTGGACGTGGAGACGAAAGTGAACATCCTTTCCCGGTATATCTTGAAACTGCAACAAACGAAGCAGGGAACCGAGAACGCGAACCATTTATTCCAAACTCTTTTGGAGCAACATCCGGAGGATATCGACTTAAAACTGATGTATGGCGGTCTCTTGATGGCCCAAGGAAAGACAGAGGAGGCGAAATTCCAGTTCCAGTTGGTAACCGAGATGGAACCGAGTAACGCCGGGGCTTGGCAGCAATTGCTGAATCTGGCTTTGAAAGGGGAGGATATCCCGGAGGTCATCCGTATCTGTACGGCTTGTATGGAGCTTTTCCCCGAGTCGCCGGAATATTACTTCTATCTGGGTATCGCTTACTACCAACAACAGAAATATCAAGAAGCCTTGAATACCTATTATGCGGGCTTGAATATCATTCCGAAGGAGAACCTGCCGCTGAAATCGGATTTCTACGGTCAGATCGGTGATATTTATTACCAGATGGGGCAATTGGATCAAGCGTATAAAGCGTACGATGAGGCGTTGAAGTATAATGACAAGAACGTGGTCGTACTGAACAACTACAGTTACTTCCTTTCTTTGGAGAAGAAAGACTTGAAAAAGGCGGAACGTATGAGCGCCCAATGTATCAAGCTGGAACCGGACAACGCCACGTATCTGGATACCTACGCTTGGATCTTCTTCGTACAAGGGAACTATACCTTGGCGAAAATCTATATCGAGAGCGCTTTGGAGAAAGATAAGACAAAGAGCGCCGAACTCGTGGATCATTATGGGGACATCCTTTTCATGAACGGTGATAAGGAAAAAGCGGTGGAGCAATGGAAAAAGGCGAAAGAGATGGGGAAGGATTCCGAGATCTTGAACCGTAAGATCGCCGAGCAACAATATATAGAAGACGAGAACGCGAAATGAAAAGAGACTATTTCTTGACCTTCCTGTTATGTGGAGGTCTTTTACTTTCGATGTTGACAGGCTGTAAATCGTCCAAGAAAGTCGGGACGGTGGAATCCGCTAGCGTGAAGGCTCATAATGAGTTCTTCCAGTCGGTGGAGGATCAATCCTTCCAGTTCCGTACCTTGACGGCTCGGCTGAACGTGGATCTGGATATCCCCGGTAAGCAAATGAGCTCTCGGGTGGATATGAAGATGGTCAAGGATAGCGCTTTCCAACTGTCGGTACAGCCATTTCTCGGGATCGAGATCTTCCGTATCGAGTTGAGCCGGGATACGATCAAGGTGGTAGACCGCATGAATAAACGCTATATGATCGAGAATTATTCCAATTTGCAAGGGCAGACTCCGATCGAGTTCAACTTCTACAATTTGCAGGCTCTTTTCACGAATCATCTGTTTATCCCGGGGGAGCAGGGCGTTTCCCGTAAGCATTATAATCGGTTTAAGCTGAATCAAGAAGGTCCGGTAGCCGAGATCAAGACAAAGGATGCCATGGGGCTATTCTATACCTTTAAGGCGGACGGCGAGGAGAAACTTCTCTCTACCTATGTAGCGGATCCTTCCGATCGTTATGCCTTGCAATGGCTGTACGAGGATTTTCGCTTGGTGGATCGGCAGCCGTTCCCGATGTTGATGGATGTGCAGGTGTTGAAGAACGGGAATCCCGAGGGTGGGGTGAAGATCCATTACTCCCGTATCCAACTGGACGAGCCGCTCAAGTTGGATTTTTCGGTTCCTTCTAAATATAAGCGTATTACCTTTGCGCAAGTATTGAAAACGATTACGAATCTGAATCAATAATCTATCATGAGGTACGTCTGGATCGTTCTATTGGCATTGTCTTTATCTACCGTGGTTTACGGTCAGAAATCCGCCGCTGTCCGTCAGTTGGAGCTGCAGCGCAAGGAGGCGTTGGCCGATATCGAGGAGACGAATAAATTATTGCAAGAGACGGCCCAGACTGCTAAAACTTCCCTGAACCGTTTGAATCTACTTTCCAAACAAATTCTTTCGCGTAAGAAAGTCATCAGTTTATTGAATCAAGAGCTGGATGAGATCGAGAAAGATATCTTGAATATCCAAGGCCAGTTGCGCACCTTAAAACGGGAACTGGGCGATAAGCAGACGAATTACGGTAAATCGATGCGAGGGCTTTATAAACGCCATAGCTCGCAAGATAAATTGTTGTTTATCCTATCCGCCGAGAGTTTCTCTCAATCCATGCGGCGTATGCGGTATTTGCGGGAATATGCGGATTGGCAGAAGCGGCAAGCGAATGACATCGTTGAAAAGCAGGCCGAGATCAGCCGCAAGCAAGCTGAGATGGAGAAGACCCGTGCCGAGAAGCGTACCCTTTTAGGAACTCGTCAAGAAGAGAGTAAGAAGCTAGAAAGTGAGGAAGCTTCTCAGAAAGAGGAAGTCCAGCTATTGAATAAGAGACAAAAGGATTTGAAGGCGGATCTCCAAAAGAAGCGTCGTCAAGCCGAGGCTTTAAACCGACAGATAGAGAAGCAGATCGCCGAGGAGATCGCCCGTGCCGAGGCCGAGGCGAAAGCCGCCCGTGAACGTGCGGAACGTGAGCGTCGTGCCCGTGAACAAGCTGCCGCTAAGGGTAAACCCGTACCGGAAAGTAAAAAAGAGCCGATCCGTGAGGAACGTGTGGCGGATACGAAAGGGGGCTATGCGATGACAAAGGCGGAGAAGCAATTGTCCGATAACTTCGCCAATAACCGGGGACGTTTGCCGTATCCGGTGGCCGGAAGACATACGATCGTCGCTACATTCGGCGAGCAACAGCATCAGGAGTTGAAATATGTTCGTACCAGTAATAGTGGTATCGATATCCAGACCTCACCCGGGGCGGATGCCCGTGCGGTATTCAATGGGGAGGTAACGCGTGTGTTCGTGGTGCCGGGGTATAATAATTCCGTAATCGTTCGTCATGGTAACTACTTGACGGTTTATAGCAATTTGAGTCAGGTATATGTAAAAGCGGGCGACCGGGTCTCTACCCGTCAAGCGATCGGAAGGATCTATTCGGATCCGGAGGACGGTAATTCCACGATCCTCCATTTCCAATTGTGGAAGGAAAAGACGAAGCTGAATCCGCAGCCTTGGTTGGAATAAAAGCGGTTGTGATATGTTAAAACTATGATGGGCATTATAAGGCTGTTACGATGCCTGTTGTAAGGATGCTAGAATGCCCATTGTAACAACCTTATAATGCCTATTGTAATTTTCTCGTTTAACGCTCGTTCAATACGTTGTATAACCCATTCAGATCGTCGGCACCTACCAAGTCTACGCCTTCCTTGATGAAGAAGCGTTTGAACTGCTCGGTATCCGGGGCGCCCCACCAACGGAATAGTTTTCCCTCATCGTGGACTTTCCGGATGATCTCACGCATCTTCTGTAGTTGGTCGGCGGGCATCTCGCCTTCACCTTTCCAAGTGAAGAAATCGGAGTAATTATCGCTTATGACCGGAGCGAGGGAAGCAGGGATGCCCTGTCCCAGATCCTTTATTTGTCCGTCGAGGAAGGTGAAGCGGCTGTTCTCTTTCGGCAGGCTGTTCTTCGGACGGTCGCCGGAAAGGAAGAAGAGGACGGCACCTTCTTTATATTCGCCGTTATCGACGGAACAGAAATATTCCTTGTAAGGTTCCATCTGTTTCTTTAATAGCTTGTACATCTCTTCGCCTTGTGCCTTGCAATCCACCATCAGGTAGAAAGGACGATCGCTATCGGGATAGACCTTACCTCCATTCGCTTGTATGCGGGCCACGAGCGGCTTGAGGTATAGGTTCTCGAAGGTAATTGCCGGATTGGGTTCCGGGCGGTCATGGGAAACGTATAGCTCGCCATCGATCAGCCACAGATCGGCCTCCACGCAGTTGAAGCGGAAGGACAAGGCGTCCAGCAGAGGTCTCTCCCGCCAGTAATCATTGTGCGAGAAGGCGTTGTAATGAATTGCGGAGGAGGCTTTCTGAATCGTCTGCTCCGTGGTTGTCTCCGCCACTTGAACTGTGTCCGATCCCTTCGGGGAGGAGCAAGCCGTACAGAGGGCGAGGGAGGTGATAAATAAGGATAGAATCTGTTTCATATACTAATTGTTTTTTGAGTCTAGTTGTAGAGACGGGGCGTGCCCCGTCTCTACAACTGGATGTTTGATGGATTTACTGTTTTATACGGTTTGCGTGCCGGGTTTTACGTTAGCCGTCTTCTGTTTGTCGCCCCAAAGGACGGTTAGTTCCAAGGGGACGTCGCTGGTAATTTCTACCTGCGGCTCTTGGGTAGCGGAAGAACGGGCCTTGACTTTGATCGCTACCAGACCGTCGAGGCCGAAAGGATAACGGTCGATACCATAAGCCTCCGTCAAGTTCACGTCTACGGTCAATTTCTTCTCGTACACATTGGAGCGGATGCCGAAGATTTGCTCGATCAAGCCGGAGATCGGTGCCAGTCCGCCCCAGCCCACGAAATTCGGGCGAGCCATGAAGCCCGGCTCCTCATGTTCCGGAGCGTAGTATTCCCAGAACGTACCGGTATTCTTATACACCTTTAGGACGTTATCATAATGGTTGCGTGCGATCTCGTAAGCCAATTTACGATAGCCTTGTTGCAATAGGCCGGTAATCACCATATAATTCGCTCCCGGCCATACGCCACCCTGCCAGTAGCGGCCGTTATCCTTGTATTTAGGATGGTTGGCGGCAAGGGAAGGGATGCGGTGCAGGCGGTTGAATGTCTCCTTGTTATCCAGCTCGGCCACGAAAGCATCCATGCGTTCCTTGGACAGGACATCGGTCAATAAGGCCCAGTACGCATAGATTCCCTTGGTGGAGGAAAGGCTTCCGTCGGCGTATTGATCGAAAAGGAAATGTTCCTTCTCGTCCCATAGGTTCTCGTTGATATACTTCTTTAGCATCTTCTGCTCGTCCTCGAACTCCTCGATCTCCTGCCAACGCTCCAGATAGAAACCCATCTCAAGCAGATGCCCGGCGGTGAAGTATTGTTGCAAGCAAACGTCCAGCCAGATCATATGGCCGTGGCTGTATATCGGGTTGTATTTCGGTTCCACCCGGGGCATGTTGTCCATGCCGGTACCCCAACCGCTGGTCCAATACGTACCGTTGCGCCACGTATGGTTTAGCTTCAACCATTTATAATAAGCGCAAAGGGCGGGGAATATCTTGTGTAGGCGGTCTATATCGCCGAACTGCTTATAATAGACGATCTCGCTCCAAGGGAGGATGTTCGGTCCGGTACTGGTCGGGTCGTAACGCTCGAAACAATCCGCTCCGTCCGCCTTGATCTCCCGGCAGATGAAACCGTCTGGGTGTTGTTTGGCGTAAAAATTATCTAACGTACGTTGGAAGGGGAAGAAGCGGGTACCGAAACGGGCGAACATCATCATGAAGGCGGAGTCCCACATGAAGATATTGCCGTTGTAGGCGACATCGAGGTAGCTGCATACGAAACCGGAATCCGGTTCCGGGGCCTTGATGTTGCCGATGCCGATTTGCCAAGCCTTCCAGTACATCTCGATTTCCTTCTCGTGTCCGCTCCAAGTCGGGTCCGGGAGGATTTGCTTGGCCTCCTCGAAGGTTCCGGGCGTGATGGTCTCCGGTTTCGCTGTCCGGAACTCGTTCTCGGTCACGAAGGGTTCCTTCAGGTAGGTGTTCTTGTAAGGAAGATTGTACTTGGGGCGTTTCTCTTCCATTTTCTCTTGCGCTAAAAGGTTCCCGGCGGGAACGGAGGCCGCGCCTGCCGCGAGAAGGGATTGCTTTAAGAAGTTTCGTCTTGTTGTCATTCTTTATGATATTTATTGAGGGAGAGAGGGAGAAGGTGCGCCTCAGTCGGTGAACACGGTCCTCCCGGTCGGGTACCGTAGTACTGCTAGTCAAGTACTGCTGTCCTGCTAGTCAAGTACCGCTGTCCTCTCAGCCAAAGTACTGCGGTACTTGGGCAGGGGTACTGCGGTACCCGACCGGGAGGATTGCGGTACTTGACTAGCGGGATAGCGGCCTGTTATACTCTCCATCGGATGAATACTGTTTGATTATAGATTCAGGAGCTTTTTGATCTTCCAGAAGATATCCGTATTCTCGAAGATACCCGTGAAGTTCTCGGCACCCGGGCCGAAAGCATAAACGGGAACCATCACGCCGCTATGCCCTCCGGTGGAGAATTTACAAACGATACGGCCCTCGTTCAGATCCCCGTCCACCAAGGTAAGGCCACCGGTCTCGTGATCGGCGGTTACGACAACCAATGTCTCACCGTCTTGGGCGGCCCATTCGAAGATACGTCCGATCGTACGGTCGAAATCATGTGTCTCTTGCATCAACAGGTCGATATCGTTGAAATGTCCGTAATCATCCAATTGGGAGCCCTCTACCATCAGGAAGAAACCTTCCGGGTTTTGTCCCAGCAGATCGATCGCTTTCATCGAGGCACGAGCCAAGAGATCGCCTCGCTCGGCGGGAAGCGGGGTGTCTACGGTATCGGTAACGCAGAATACCTTGCCTTTTTGAATCTTCGCCAGTTCCTCCCAGCTACGGGGAGTCTGGTAACCTTTCTCCCTTAATTCCTTGAACAAATCACGTCCGTCTGCACGGTTCTCGAATAGCTTGGAGCCGCCGCCGAATACGTAATCGACGCCACAGTTCACGTAATCCGCTACGATCTCGGCCTCGGCGTCGCGATCCGTATTGTGGCAGCAGAAGTCGGCGGGCGTAGCGTCCCATAGGCGACAGGTAACGGCGATGCCGCTTGACAGGCCTTTCTTATTCGCCAAGGTAGCCAAAGATTCCAAGGGCTTGCCTTCCGGGTCTACGCCTACCATATGGTAGTTCGTTTTATGGCCGGTGGCCAGTGCGGTACCTCCGGCTCCGGAGTCGGTGATGAGGCGGTTGGCGCAATAGGTTTTCGAGAGGCCGGTGTATTGGGAGTTGTCTAGCCAGAGCTTGCCCCGGTTGGCGGTCCAAGCGGAATACATGTGCATAAGGCTCATGCCGTCGCCGATCATGAGGATCACGTTCTTTATTTTCTTTCCGGTAGGGGGGACTAGTTTCTTGACCTCGTAAGGTTTCTCTAATACATACGTTTGTTCTTTGTCTCGGCGACTTTGTGCCGCAGCCTCTGGAACGATCATGCCGGATAGCAGGATGGCTAAGGCGGATAGCACGGATAGAGTTGTTCTTCTCATATGATTCAGTATTTAATATTATCAATTTATATAAAGGTTCTCTGTTGGGATCGCGTCTAGTTTGGACATGCTTGGCGTACGCCAGCTCCAGCCTAGGTACTCACCCTCGTAATCCTCGAAATAATGCAAGGCGAAGGGGTGGTAGCCTTTTTGTAAGGGGATGCGTCCCATCGCGTCGATGGCGGCGTGGGAGGCATCATTGTCCACTACCTTTTCTTTGCCGATATAGAGGACGCTACCGTCATCCGAGCGGGTACTGAACTCATAGACTCCATCTTCCGGGGCGTATATATATCCGGTGAAGATATAACCGAAATGATCCGGCAATTTAGCGTTCAGGATAGAAGGCTCAGGTATTGTTCCGGTCTCGACCACCTTCGCCTTTTGCAGATCGGCTACCCATTGGAACTCTCCTTCGTAATAAGTATAAGCTACCCCATGCTTCGTAGGCTGTATGGATAACGCGGGGCGTAATACGGCTTTTGTCGCTTGGATCGAGTACGTACGGCTGGGTACGAATCCCTTTTTATATCCTTTGGCCTTGATAATCGTGGTCTCTTTTAAGACGAATGGCTCGCTGTATACCGGAGCGTTCTCATCCGGTTCCGATCCGTCAAGCGTGTAATGGATAACCGCCTCGGGTGTCGTGGATTTTAGTTCCGCCGTAATCTCTCCTTCAAATAAATCCAGATCATTCGCTATGTAAGGGATAGAGACGGTAGGTTGCTCCGTATAGGAATAGGGAGCGTACTCGGGAGCGGTTCCCCAACGCTTGTCCGGTGTCGCCGAGAGCGTAAAGTCCAGTGTGCCTCCTTGCATCAACTGGTCGTAGGTGATGTAGCAATGCGATATCTCCTCGCCGTTTAAGGTAACCTTCGTGATATACTTGTTCTTATCCGGCTGGTTGGCGGTAATGACCAATGTCTTGCCATTGCCCAGCTTCATGTTCGCCTTATCGAACAACGGGGTCGTTAGGATAAACTGGTTGCTACCCGGACATACGGAGTAGAAGCCGAGGCTGCTCAAGATATACCAAGCGGACATCTGGCCGCAATCCTCATTGCCGATGATGCCTTCCGGCGTGGGCTGGTACATCTCGTCCAGCAAGCGACGGGTCCATTCCTGTGTCTTCCAGGGCTGGCCCACATAGCTATATAGGTAAGCCATGTGGTGGCTAGGCTCGTTGCCATGCGCATATTGACCGACCAATCCGGTAACGTCTACCAGATCGCCGACTACCTCGGAGGTAACCATAAATAAGCTATCCAGATCAGCGATGAACGCCTCCCGGCCTCCGAACAACTGGGTCAATCCATATACGTCATGCGGGGTAAAGAAACGATATTGCCAGGCCGTAGCCTCCGTATAGGAACGTCCGATGGCGAATGGATCGAAAGGTGTCTCCCAATTCCCATCCTGCCGTTTGCCCCGGAAGAACCGGGTACTACCGTCGAATACGTTGATAAAATTCTGGGAGCGCTTGATGAAGGTCTCATAATCATCCATATGTCCTAAAGCTTTCGCCATTTGTGCGATACACCAATCATCGTAGGCAAATTCCAATAGGCAGGAAACCGATTCTTTCTTGATATTCGTCGGGATGAAGCCTTCCTTTATATAATAATCCGCTCCTTTCTTATTCTTCTCAGCGGAGATCTTCATCGCTTCGAGAGCGTGTTCTGCGTCATATCCGCGAATACCTTTTAAATAAGCGTCCGCTATAATCAATGTGGAGTGATAACCGATCATGGTCCCGGTCTCGCCCGCCGATAAGGGCCATAACGGAAGCTCGCCGCTGGCGTCGTACATATCCAAGAGAGACTGTACCATATCATTCACCAAGGTAGTATCCAACAGAGTCATCATCGGATGCCAGGCCCGGAAGGTGTCCCAAGTGGAGAAGGTGGAGAATTGGCGGCGACCTGCCGGGATCGTCGCTACGCTCATGTCGTGACGGCGGTATTGTCCGTTCACGTCGCTCGCTATATTCGGGATGATCTTGCTATGGTATAGCGCCGTATAGAAATTCGTGCGCTCGGCTTCGGTGCCTCCTTCTACCGTGATAACGTCCAGTTCTTTTTCCCAATTGGAGCGTGTCGCTTGATGGATGGCGTCGAAATCAAAGCCATAGGAATCCGTCTCTTGCTCAAGGTTCAGACGGGCGTTCTCCTCATTTACGATCGATACCCCGACTTTGCAGACGATGGGCTTTCCGGTAGTCGTATCGAAGGTAAGTACGGCTTGCCGTTCGGAAGGCTGTTCCATGGAAGAGAAGGGTTGCGAGAATTGCGCTACAAAGAAGACATACTGATTGTCTACCCAGCCCCGGGTACGCCGCATACCGGTAAGCTCGTTATCCCCGGTTCGCTTCACCCAGCCCTCGTACATATATTCGTTATCCAATAAATGGTCCATATCGACCACCAACGTAGACTCTATCCCTTTTTTATAGGTATATCGGTGTATCCCGACATGCGGGGTCGTGGTAAGTTCCGCTAATACACCTGCCTCCCTGAGATTCACCGAGTAGTAACCCGGGGAAGCCTTCTCGTCCGAGTGCGAGAACGCTAGAGGTGTCTGGAGTGACGGACGGAATAGGATATCGCCAAGGTCGATACATCCCGTACCGCTTAAATGGGTATGGGAAAAACCCATTAAGGTAGAATCGCTGTAATGATAACCGGAACAAGCGTCCCAATTCCCTTTCCGGGTGTCCGGACTGAGTTGGACCGCTCCGTAAGGAGCCGTGGCCCCGGGATACGTGTGTCCGTGAAATCCCGTGCCGATAAACGGATTCACGGAATCGATGGGGGATTGTGGTGCTTGGCTACAGGCCGTGAATAAGGCTATTATTCCTGTACACAAGCAAGAAGAAAGCGTTTGAATTAATCTCATGGTATATTTTTTGTTTAATATATAGTATACAATAGGCAAAGGTAAGCTACCTATTTGAGATATGCGTTTTTACCCGGTAGAAAATAACACGGGCTGTTTCATTTTCTGAGACAGCCCGTAATTGAATCTTATTCGTTCCTTGATCGGTTTAAAGGAGCCGGTTAATATCCCTCGTTCTGCTTCAATTGACCATTCGATTTAGTAATCTCTTCACTTGGATACGGGAATACCATCATATGCGCTTGATAGGCGTTTTTGTTGGTGTAATCTTCGTAACCAATAATCGTGAACGCGGATTCCGGATTCGCCCGGTCTTCATATCTGCGGATACGTGGATGTGCGTTCAACTCTTTATCGGCCAATGTCTTTATGTCGGCATTGGAAGAACGGTTCCAACGCTTTAAGTCGAATAGATGGTCTGTAAACTCAAAAGCCAATTCACAACGGCGTTCGTGATATAGATCCTTCATCGTGGCGGTGCCGGCAAGCGGTACCAAGTTGGAGCGTAGGCGGATACGGTTGATATCTGCGGTTGCTTTATCGGCTTGGCCTGTCATTAAATATGCCTCGGCACGGAACAATAACATTTCTGCGAAACGGATGATCGGGAAATTGACACGGACCGTAGGCCAGTCTCCGTTAGCACTCACGGCTCCTTCACCTACAGGGTCTGAGTATTTGAACGCGTCCATGTATTTATTGATCATGAAACCAGCTTCAAGATCGGAGGTAGACCAGAACTTGCGTGTCTCGCCGAAGAACGGGAACTCTTGGTTGTATTCCAAGATTGAGCGTACTAAACGGTCATTACCTTTACCATCTTTCGCCATTTCTTCGTAGATGTCGTAAGAGGGCTTCATCTGCCCCCAACCATTATATTTGCCCCAGCCTTTGTTCTCAAGGATAATACCCGGGAATTCGGTACCGCCCGGTAGTGCGCCACCGATACTCGGAATAGTCCAGAGATATTCGGCGTTCCAATAATCTTTCAAGTCAGACGAGAATAGTTCCGCAAATGTGGGAGCTAGATCTCGATTGTAGTTGTTCTCTAATTGATTGACCATCTCGATGACGTTGTTCCATTGGGTAGCATCCCAAGTAGCCCAGTAAGCATAAGTTTTCGCTTTGAACGCCACGGCAGCAGCCTGATGTGCCCGGCCCCGGTTGTCAGCGTCATAGGATTCGAAGTTTGGAAGGTAGGCGATTGCTTTGTCCATATCTTCGATGATCAGTTTATAATTGTCCATAACGGTAGCTTGCTGAGGCGGTATGGAGTTGTCGTAATCGTCGGGGAAGTCCTCGTAACGTACGAAAGGCACTCCTTGTTTATCCGTACCGTACCGATAAGCGATCAGATAATGTGCCCAACCGCGACTGAAGTAAGCTTCGCCCAAGCTGCGTTTCTCGACGGCGGTCAGCGTCGTTCCCTTTTCTTTCTTCACTAATTCTTGGATGATCCAATTCGCACGGGACATAGTAGAATACATACGGCTGAATACATCTCTTAGAGGAGATTCATCACCGGTATAGGCTAAGGTCGCCAAAGAGTTATAACCGCGCGTACGTCCCCAAACAATGTCGCATGCGGCTCCCTGTTCCCAGAATAACTCACGGCCGTAACAACCCTCTTGATGGAATCTTTCATATAATCCGTCAATGGCATCAATGGCCTGTTGATCATTCAAGAAATAGGAGGTTGTAGTTGCGTTTCCTTCCGGCTGAACGTCGAGGAAGTCGCTACAAGAACTACAAACCAATGCGGATAATGCTAATACTGTAATATATCTTTTCATTTTGATCCTTTGTTAATATGAATATCTTTTAAAACACCCGATTAGTATGTCAATTTGACTCCGACAGAGAATATGCGTGAAACCGGATACTTCAAGGCATCCCAACCGCCGGTTTCCGGGTCCATTCCTGAGTAGTTCGTGATCGTGAAGAGGTTCTCACCGCTAAGGTAAACCGACATCATGCTGTTGCGTTCTTGCAGGTGAGCGCATTTCCGGATAACATCACTCAAGTCATAGGATACGGTGAAGTTCTTCAAACGTAAGTAAGAAGCATTCTCCAGATACCAATCAGACGGTGTGCTAAAGTTGCTATTCGGGTCGTTTTTCGATAAGCGTGGAATATTCGACCCTGTATTCGACGGACTCCAAGCGTTCATGATCTCTTTTGAGCGGTTGAAGTTTCCTTCTACATCGCTTAAGGCCATATATTTACCTACATATAAAGCTTGTGCTCCACCTACGCCTTGGAACATAGCGCTTACGGAAAGCTTCTTCCAAGTGAATCCTCCGGAGAATGAGAATGTAGTTTTAGGTGTAGCGCTACCGCAGTATTGACGGTCTTCATCATTGATGACTCCATCACCATTGGCATCGACGAATTTCAAATCGCCGGCTACAGCGTCCGGTTGGATTCGTTTTCCGTCTTTGTTTACATAAGCGGCTGCATCCGCATCGCTTTGAAAAATGCCGTCAGTCTTGATCAGATAGAAAGAGGCCAGCGGTTCTCCTTCGGCTGTTTGATACATATATGGAAGGTTACGATAACTTCCATCGAAATATGCATCATTTTTGGTGATACCTGTCCAAACGCCCGGGGTTCCGTCTGCGTTCTTTACCCCAATATCAGAAACCCAGTTCTTTAGATAAGAGAAGTTTCCGGAAACGAAGTACGACCAATCTTTATTTACCTGTTGGTTCCAATTGATTTGCGCCTCAAAACCTCGGTTGCGGACTTCACCTTGATTGACTAACATGGCATCGATACCGATCGTTCCCGGCCAGTTCATCGTTTGCGACTGGATCAAGTTGAACGTGCGTTTGTCGAAATAGTCGAATGCCATGCTCAAGCGATTGTCGAACATGTTCACATCTAGACCTAAGTCCCATTGCTCGGAAGTTTCCCATGTTAAGTTGGGATTTAATGCGGTAGAGTTATAGACGAAGTTTCCCCAAATCTTGTTCGATTCTACGCCGTACTGTGCCTGCTCCGACCAATAATTCTTACCTAATAAAGCTGATTTGTAATTGTAACCGATAGATCCTAGATTACCGACACGTCCCCAAGAAGCACGGATCTTCAATAAATTCAGTGTCTCGCTCTTCGGGAAGAAAGATTCATTAGAGATTTTCCATCCGGCTGTTACGGCAGGAAAGTCGCCATAGTTATTATCTTTAGGTAGACGGCCTGCGTAATCACGACGCCAAGAGGCTGTAACGAAGTAACGATCGTTGAAGGAATAAGCCAGACGGGCGATCAAGGATACGTTTGCGTCAGGACCGGTCAAATAATCGGTTGCGGAAACGGAATTCGCATAGGATAGATATTGTAAATAAGCGGATTCGTCAGATAAATCTTTTCCATTAACCTCTAATCCTCGCTTGCTGTAATGATCGGCCGTAGTGGATAGTAAGACACCCACGGTGTGCATGTCATTAAACGTATTGTCGTAGGTCAATGTGTTTTCCGTTTTCCATGCGTCTGCACGGTAAGTCGTTTCATCCAGATTATTTGTCAAGGAGGGTTTTCCCACCTCGTCACGGATCGGGCTGAAGTTCTTATATAGATTATTCTTCAGGTTGTAAGTGAAACGGCTCGTGAACTTTAAGCCGGTAACGATATTCGCTAGTTCCAGACTGGTCGTACTCCAGATGTCGCTGGTTCGGTCATAGCGGTTTTCCGCTTCCAGCAAGCGAACCGGATTGACAGCGTCTCCGTGGATATCTGCGAAATTGGAGCCATATTTGGCGATGTAATCCGGGTCTTCGGTCGTTGTTCCACCGTAAGTACCATCCAGCGGATTGTAAACCGTAGCGCTGGCAGGCATATACATAGCCGCCGCGACAACTCCCGTATAACCACTGTCGGTATCTTTTGAACGGCTTTCGTTGTTCTTCCAAACCACGTCTTCGGTGATGGTCACCCATTTATTCAATTTGAATTTACCGTTGTAACGAAGTGAAAGGTTCTTGTTGAAAGTATTGATCAATACACCTTCATCGTTATCGTAAGCAAATGAAACACGGTTGGAGGCATTCTCGGAACCAACATTCAAGGCTACGTTATGGCGTTGGTAGAAAGCGGTGCGGAAGATCTCGTCCATCCAGTTGGTACGTGTGGTACCTACCCATGGGTTCTTGGTCAAATCCCAACCGGTCGGCAATGTAAGCCCCGCGTTTGCGTAAGACAGTTTTCGCATCTCGAGTTGCTCTTCCGCATTTAACGGCTCGATTACGTTGCTAGCTTTACGAACACCGAAAGTCGCGTCATAGCTCAACGAGGTCTTGCCCTCTTTCGCCTTCTTGGTGGTTACCAAGATAACACCGCCGGCTCCGGATTGCGCTCCATAGATAGCGGCAGAGGCAGCATCTTTTAAGACGACAATCGTCTCGATATCATTCATAGAGGCGATGGGTGCGCCGGGAACACCGTCAACAACCCATAATACGTTATCGCCATTCTGTGAGCCCTGTCCACGAATCACGATCGAGGGTGTAGCCGTCGGGTCTCCACCGTTCGCTTGTACGGTAACACCCGCTAACTGCCCTTGCAACATACTTTCGGTAGAGGTAACCGGACGGGCCACCAAGTCTTCCGTGTTGTTCAGCACGCCCACGGAAGCGGAGAGATCTTGTTTGCGTTGCCCCGCTCCATAACCGAGTACGACTACCTCATCCAATTTCTGCGTATCTTCTTCTAGGATGATGTTGAAGGTCGTTTTCCCGTTTATCGGGATACTTTGCGTCATATAACCGATATAACTGATCTCTAAGGTAGCGTTTTCCGGAACTTCCAGTAGGAAATCTCCATCGAGCCCGGTGATTACTCCGTTTGTCGTCCCTTTTACGATCACGTTCGCGCCAATTACAGGAATCCCCGCCTGGTCTTTGACGATACCGGAAATCTGTTTCGTACTTTGTTGGTAGATGCTGGGACTCAGATGTTCTAAGCCCGATGATTGCCCGAAGACGGGAGAAGCTTGAGCGGTTTGGGTACCTGCCACTATGCCACATAAAGACATCCCTACGCATAGATGCTTGACAGGGATGAAATCATAAAGCCGTTGTTTCATGTTTGCGTATTTTAGTGTTTATCTAAATCTGCCGCAAAAGTAGGCGTAATATGTGCGAGTATAGTGGAAGGTCTTATGAAGTGTTTGTGAATAAAATGTTGCAAAGCTGTTGCAGCCTTACTGCAACGCACGTGCAGTGTTACTGCGACAGGCGTGCAGTAACATTGCAATGTGGGTTGCAGTAATCAGAAATCAAAGTATCGTTTAGCGTTGTTGTAACTGATGTCCTCCACCATCTGTCCAATGAAGGAAAACTCGGAGGCGGGCAATAAGCCTTTCTCTATCTCATTGCCTAGCATATTACAAAGGATCCGGCGGAAATACTCATGACGGGGATATGACAGGAAGCTACGGGAATCTGTCAGCATACCGACGAAACGGCTTAAAAGACCGAGGCTGGAAAGCGCATTTAATTGATCTTCCATACCTTTGATCTGATCGAGGAACCACCAAGCCGCTCCATATTGCATCTTCCCGGGTACACTGCCGTCGTTGAAATTGTAGGCATTGGCTACCATCAACTCGGTGTCGCGGGGGTTCAGGTTGTAAACGATCGTTTTCGCTAACAGCCCTTCTTGATCTAAACGGCTGAAAAAGCGGTTCATGGATACGGAGATCGGCTGATCGTCGATAGCGTCGAAACCCGTGTCCGGTCCTAATAACTTGAACATCCGTTTGTTATTATTTCGGTTAGCGCCGATATGGAATTGTTGTACCCATCCACTCCGGGCATCCATCGCCGCCAATTCGTATAGCAATGCCGAACGGTATTTGCGAACTTCCTGCTCCGTGAGCGATTTGCCCATACGAGCCTTGAGGAAGATCACCTCAATCTCCTGCTCGGTATAAGGTTCGGCATAGAATGTATCCAACCCGTGGTCCGATAACCGGCACCCTTGGGCGGCGAAGAAATCATGTCGTTTTTGTAAAGCCTCCAATAAATGCTTGTAGGTGAGGATGGTCTTATCGGCAGCCTCCTCCAGCTTGGACAAATAGTCATTAAGCGCCTTGAAATTATCGATAGTGAGTACCTTGTCCGGTCGCCATGCCGGATATACACGAGTGTGGCATCCGTTTGAACGTATTTTTTGATGGTATTCCAAGGAATCTATAGGATCGTCGGTCGTACAAACGATCTCTACGTTCATCCGTTTCATGATGGCTTGCGCACGATACTCGGGGGTACGTAGTTTATCCGTACAAGTTGTGTAGATTTCCTTGGCGGAAGCCGGATTCAAGACTTTATGGATTCCGAATATACGGCTAAGCTCCAGATGCGTCCAATGATAAAGCGGATTTCGCATCGTGTAAGGCATCGTCTCGGCCCATTTAAGGAATTTCTCGTAAGGAGATTTATCTCCGGTGATATATTCCTCGGGAATACCGTTCGCTCTCATCGCCCGCCATTTGTAATGGTCTCCGCCCAGCCATATCTCCGTAAGATCCTCGAATTGGTGATTCTCCGCTATTTGCCGGGGATCCAGATGGCAATGGTAATCAATGATGGGCATCTTCGCCGCATGCTCGTGATATAACTCACGGGCCGTGTCGGTCTGGAGCAAGAAATCTTGATCTAAAAAGCTTTTCATACTTGGCGATACTTTTGAATGATAGATAAGGCGTTGCGGCATAAATCGGTAATGGATTGCCAATCGTTTCCCGCTATCGCTTCTTTGGGGAAGAGTTTGGACCCCATTCCTACGCAGGTCACGCCGGCCTTGAACCAAGCGGATAGATTCTCCTCTGTCGGCTCCACGGCACCGGTAGCCATGATTAGGGTCCATGGCATGGGGGCCTTTATGTTCTTGACAAATGAGGGACCTCCTACATTTCCGGCGGGGAATATCTTGCAAAGGTCGCAACCTGTTTCTTGGGCAAAGCCGATCTCGGATACGGAACCGCAGCCGGGCGTATAAGGGATGAGGCGACGGTTACATATCTTCGCTATCTCCGGGTTAAACAGCGGGCCGACTACGAAGTTTGCCCCTAGCTGTATGAATAAGGCGGCTGTGGCCGGGTCTACGATAGAACCTACGCCCAATACTAATTCCGGACATTCCTTGGCGGCGTATTTTACCAGCTCGCCAAATACCTCGTGGGCGAAATCTCCCCGGTTAGTAAACTCGAAGGCTCTGACGCCTCCCTCGTAACAGGCTTTTACAACTTGTTTTGCGATCTCTACCTCTTTATTATAATAGACGGGCACCATTCCGGTTTGGATGATAGCCTGTAATGTTTGTATTTTATTGAATCGAGCCATATTGGGAATTAAAAATTGAAAGTTGAGAATTGAAAATTAGCGGGAGACACGGCCGGAGGTGTCGCCGGACATGAGTTTTTCTACTTCCTCTACGGTTACTTGATTGAAGTCTCCGTAGATCGTGTGTTTCAGGCAGGAAGCCGCTACCGCAAAGTCCAAGGCTTTCTGGTCGTCACCGGGGTAGGAGAGCAAACCGTAAATAAGGCCTCCCATAAAAGAATCGCCTCCACCTACACGATCTACGATATGGGTGATGTCATACCGGCGGGATTCGTACAACCGGTTGTCGGCGTATAGCACTCCGCCCCATGTGTTATGATTGGCATTGATGGAGCCTCTTAGCGTGATGATAACTTTCCGGGCACGTGGGAAGCGAGCCATTAATTGGGTACATACCGACTGGAAAGAAGCGGCGTGTACCTCGCCTTCCGTGGCGGCGGCGTCGAAACCTTCGGGCTTGATACCGAAGACTTTCTCGGCATCTTCCTCGTTTCCTAGGATGATATCGCATCCGGCTACTAGTTCCGGCATGACCTCATGGGCTGTCTTACCGTATTTCCAGAGATTTTTCCGGTAGTTGAGGTCGCAGGATACCGTGATGCCCAATCGGTTTGCCGCCTGTATCGCTTCCAAGCATACGTTGGCGGCACCTTCGGATATGGCTGGCGTGATACCTGTCCAGTGAAACCAAGAGGCATCTTTGAATACCTCGTCCCAATCGATCATCCCCGGTTGGATCTCGGCGATGGAAGAATGAGCCCGGTCATATACCACCTTGCTGGCACGAGCGACCGCTCCGGTCTCCAGAAAATAAATGCCTAACCGTTCCCCTCCGTAAATGATCTTGGAAGTTCCGATACCCTGTTTGCGTAATTCCATAACGCAGGCACGGGCGATGTCATTTTGGGGTAAACGGGTTACAAACTCAGTCTCTATGCCATAGTTGGCGAGTGAGGCGGCGACATTCGCTTCCCCTCCGCCAAAAGTAGCGTTGAACTGATTGGCTTGGCAAAAGCGTAAATAGTCCGGAGTAGCCAGCCTAAGCATGATCTCTCCGAAAGTTATAACTTTCTTACTCATGGTGGTATAGTATTATGTTTTTCGCAAATGTAAGGGTTTATTTCGAATAATGTATAGCGTGTGTGCGAAAACATAGGCTTTTTTATTCCACCACCCACCGCTCAATGTTTCGTGTCTCGGAAGAAAAGTTTACACCGATCTTGAAAACCTTGCGTCCATCGTTGGCGAAAGGCAGGGCGTATCGTTTCTCGTCGATTTGCCGCAGGGCATCTTCCGCAGAGCCATTCAACTTAAACTCCATGATGTATATGTAACGATCGGTCTGTACGACGAGGTCGATACGACCGTTTGAGGTGTGGTATTCCACCTTGGCGTAAAGCCCGATCAGTCGGAAGACAATGAAAAGTACATTTTGGTAATGCAACTCCGTGTCTCGTTCCGGCTTTTGGCCAGCGATCACCTCGTAAGGGGTGTCGGCGAAGAAGCTTTGCAAGCGACGGAAGAAAGCGTCGTAATCACCATTCTCCACCTCCCGGACAAAACGCCCGATTTCGAAAGGAGTCTTTGGGGCGCTAACACTGGTGTAGAAAGGAAGCAGGTATTTGACAAAGCCTTCTTCTACCTCTAAATTGGGAAATCCTACTTTATAGATACCAAAGCGAGAATCATAATCCTTGATCGTAAGGTAGCCGCTTTGGTAAATGACAGGGACAGGATTGCTAGAGGTTGAGTCGATACTATTCAGCACATCGGCATCGGTTTCGGTATTTGCCAGCTCATAGAGGTCGTAATGGGTGTGCTTGAGTAACTCTACTAAATAAGAAGGTGTTCCGGTCTCGAACCAATAATCCTCAGGCCGCATATATTTAAAGGTATTCAGCAGGCTGAAAGGGTTATAGATACCCGGTACGTTGGCTACGAAATGATAGCCGTCGTAACGCTTTTTCAGCAAGGAGCGTGTTTCATCATAGGTCAGTTCGAGGGAGGAGGCCAGTTTATGGATATCTCCGTCGAAATAAGTTAGTAACTCTGCTTCCGTAATCCCGCAAATCGCGGCGTATGGCTCTCGCATAGATATATCGTCCAAGTTATTTAGGTCGCTGAATACGCTCACTTTCCCGAACTTCGTGACACCAGTTAGAAATGCCAGCCGGATATATCCGTCCATGGTTTTCAATACACCGTAGAACGCCTTTAATATCGCACGATATGCCTCTTGAAGCTCTGCGTTCTCTAGGGCTTGGAGTAAAGGCTTGTTGTACTCGTCTACCAGCACGACAACTCTTCGTCCTGTTTTCTCATAAGCTCGGCGTATCACACCGGTGAAACGATCGGAAGGTGTGGTCTCCCTGTCATCCTTCCCCCACCGGTCTTCCCAAAGATTCAAGAAACGCCGTAGTATGCTTTCCAAGGCGCCTGCGTCTGAGTATTTCTCGGCATTCAAATCCAGATGCAGGATGGGATACTCCATCCACTCTTTCTCCAGATTCGCGATCGCCAATCCTTCGAATAGCTCTTTCTTCCCTTGGAAATAGGCTTCCAGAGTAGAGAGTAACAGGCTTTTCCCGAAACGTCGGGGACGGCTGAGGAAGTAGTAACTTCCGGTATTCGCCAATTGATAAACCAAAGCGGTCTTGTCGACGTAGAGATAGCCGTCCTTACGAATCTTCTCGAAGTTCTGTATACCGATGGGATAAATAGTCTGGTTCATAGTGCCAAGTATTTAATGTGACCTATTGACAAAGATACGATAAGTTTCTTGATTTAGGATATAGAGTCCGGAAAAACAAAAAAGCCGCTAGTCCCAATATGGATGCGGCTTTTTTTGCTCCTCAATGAAACAATCTCACGATTCCCCCCTTGCAAAGACTTGTTAACCTTAGATCTAAAATACTATGAAAAAAACTCGATGCAAATATAAGGGGTTTTATAATATGCGTCAATAGTATTTGTAACATTTTATTGTAAAAATATCGCAAATAGGTTTCAATTTGATATATATCAAGCTTGTTATTCTAGAATTCCGTACTTTTTAGGAATATTATTCATAATTTCGAATAATTCGTTAACAGTCTCCGCACGTAGCATGGCGATCCGTGTTTGCTTGAAATCGGTAATACCTTTGAAGAGCGGAGTAGCTGCCAGATGACGGCGAATATGTAAGATTCCCCTACGCTCGTCCAATCGTTCCACGCTTTGCTCCACTTGTTTTTTTAGGATATCCAGATACCAAGAGAAAGGCTCTTGTGGCAATAATTTCCCGGTCGTAAGATAGTGTTTTATCTCCCGGAAGATCCAAGGGCGGCCTATGCTAGCCCTACCGATCATTACGGCGTCTACGCCATAGTCCTCGAAACGCTGCTTGCATATCTCGGCGGAAGTCACGTCGCCATTCCCGATGATAGGGATTTGCATGCGAGGGTTATTTTTTACGGCACCGATCAAGGTCCAATCCGCCTCGCCCGTGTACATTTGCGCCCGTGTACGTCCGTGGATGGAGAGGGCGGCGATACCGCAATCCTGTAGTTGCTCGGCCAGATCCACGATAACACGGTTGTCGGCATCCCATCCTAAACGGGTTTTCACGGTGACGGGGATGTTCACGGCTTTCACTACTTCTTTCGTGATTTCCAGCATCAACGGGATATTGCGTAGCATGCCGGCCCCGGCTCCCTTGCCTGCTACTTTCTTTACGGGGCAACCAAAGTTTATGTCTAAAATATCCGGACGAGCTTCCTCGCAAATACGTGCGGCCTCTACCATCGAGGCTACGTCCTTACCGTAAATCTGGATAGCGACCGGACGCTCATCATCGGAGACATTTAGTTTTTGCTGTGTTTTGTTCACACTGCGGATCAACGCGTCGCTCGATACGAACTCCGTATATACCATGTCCGCCCCGAAGCGTTTGCACATCAAACGAAACGAGATATCCGTCACGTCCTCCATAGGCGCCAAGAATACCGGACGCTCCCCTAAATCTATTGAACCAATCTTCATACCTTCTGTTTGCTAACTAAATAGAGATTACAAAAGTACTTCTTTTTGGGGAATAATTTTTACATCTCGTAAGATGATCGGTGGATGGAACAGGCGTTTTTAATAATCCGGATCATTTATGATATATTGATAGAGCTCGGATTGCCCCGCTTTATTTAGGATCTTGTGCTTCTCCAACTGGAACTATTCTTTCATGATGGGATGGAGAGTTTGTGCTTATAAGAAATCTTCTCAAATATTATTCGTACCTTTGCTACCGTAATATTAAAATATATAACCTTGAAAGAGAAGGATTTTGAAATAATGGCGCCTGTCGGTTCCTATGAATCGTTGATGGCTGCTATACAAGGAGGGGCCGACTCCATTTATTTCGGTATCGAAGGATTGAATATGCGTTCTCGCTCGTCGAATAATTTCACGACGGAGGATTTGCGCAAGATCGTCGCTATTTGCGGGGAACATGGTATCAAGAGTTATCTCACGGTTAATACGGTTATTTATGGTGAGGATCTTCCGTTGATGAGGGAGATCATAGACGCCGCTAAGGATGCGGGTGTCTCCGCCATTATCGCCGCCGATGTAGCCGCTATGAGTTACGCGAATAGCATCGGGCAAGAGGTGCACTTATCCACGCAATTGAATATCTCGAACGTGGAGGCGTTGAAGTTTTACGCCCGCTTCGCCGATGTGGTCGTATTGGCTCGCGAATTGAACTTAAAGCAGGTGCATGAGATTTATCAGGAGATCGTGAAGCAGCAGATCAAGGGCCCGAAAGGGGAATTGATCCGCATAGAGATGTTCGCTCACGGGGCTTTGTGCATGGCCGTGTCCGGTAAATGCTATTTGAGTTTGCATGAGATGAACGCTTCCGCCAACCGGGGGGCTTGCATGCAAATTTGTCGTCGTGCCTATACGGTGCATGACAAGGATAGCCAGATCGAGCTGGATGTGGAGAATCAGTATATCATGTCGCCGAAAGACTTGAAGACGATTCATTTCATGAATAAGATGATGGATGCCGGCGTACGTGTGTTCAAGCTGGAGGGGCGTGCCCGCGGGCCGGAGTATGTGCGTCTCGTGACCGAATGTTATAAAGAGGCGGTCAAGGCCTATTGCGAAGGTACCTTCGATGAGGAGAAGGTAGCGGTTTGGGACGAGCGTCTGCGCAGGGTCTTTAATCGCGGTTTCTGGGATGGCTACTATCTGGGACAACGATTGGGTGAATGGAGCAGTAAATATGGCTCTGGTGCTACCCGTAAGAAAGTGTACGTGGCACGGGGTATCAAATACTTCAGCGGAATCGGTGTCGCCGAGTTTGAGATGGAGTCCGGTTCCTTGAGAGTAGGCGATGAGATCTTGGTAACGGGTCCCACGACCGGAGCCGTTATGCAGACCGTCGATGAGATCCGGGTAGACCTGAAACCGGTGGAGGAGACCGTGAAAGGGGAACGCTTCTCGATAAAGATGTCCGAGAAGATCCGCCCGTCCGATCGTCTTTATAAAATGGAGAAAGTACAAATCGAAAAAGAACTACGATAATGAAGGAATATATTTTTAAACTGACAGACAAGGTTCGCGATTATGAGTGCGATTTGCAAGGCGTGGTGAATAACTCCAATTACCAACATTATATGGAGCATACCCGGCATGAGTTTCTGGAGTCGTTGGGTGAGAACTTCGGCGCCATGCATGAGAAGGGCATCGATGCTTTTGTGGCCCGTGTGGATATCCAGTTCAAGAACTCCTTGCGGAGCGGCGATCGGTATACTTCTTGCCTGAATGTATATAAGAAAGGGGTGAAACTGGTGTTCGAGCAAGATATTTACCGGGAATCCGATGGGGCGCTGGCTACTAAAGGAGTCGTGGAATCCGTTGTCGTAGAGAATGGCAAATTAACCAGAGGAGAATATTTCGATGAGATGCTAAAGCGAATAGAATCAAAACAAGCATAAATGACAGACAAACAGATTTACCAAATTGGCCTTACTATGATTAATGGGGTGGGAGATATCCTAGCCCGCCATCTTCTGGAAGCGTTGGGAGATGCGGAGGCCGTGTTTACGGAAAAGCGCCAGTCGCTAGAGAAGATATCGGGTATCGGCGATTCGATTATCGCCGAGATTAAGCGGGCGGATGTGCTTTTACGGGCAGAGAAAGAATTGGCTTTTGCCCAAAAGAACGGTATCTCTATCTATTTCTTGAAAGATATGAATTATCCGGAACGTCTGCGGGAATGCCCGGACGCTCCGGTTTTATTTTATTTCAAGGGGAACGCGGATTTAAACGCCGCCCATATCATCAGCGTTGTGGGTACTCGTAGGGCCTCCGCTTATGGGCAGGAAGTGACCGAGCGTTTATTGCGGGATTTGTCCGTGATTTTCCCGGATCTATTGGTCGTTAGCGGACTCGCATATGGCATCGATATTTGCGCTCATCGGAATGCGTTGAAGAACCAATTGCCCACGGTGGGCGTATTGGCGCATGGTTTGGATCGTATCTATCCTCCCGTGCATCGCTCTACGGCGGTCGAGATGTTGGAGAGGGGAGGTTTATTGACCGACTTCCCTAGCGGGACGAATCCGGATCGGCAGAACTTTATCCGGCGAAACCGGATCGTAGCCGGTCTGGCGGATGCCACGATCGTTATTGAATCGGCGGAGAAAGGAGGCTCTTTGATCACGGCGGATATCGCTTTCTCGTATGGCCGGGATGTCTATGCCTTTCCGGGCCGGGTAACGGATATCAACTCTAAAGGATGTAATGGCTTAATCCGGCAGAATAAAGGAGGCTTGATCACTTGCGCTGACGATTTAATCATGGCGATGCGTTGGGATGTCGCTCAAAAGACAGACGCGTTACCGGTCCAAACCCAATTATTATTTCCTGAGAACGAGGAGAGTGAACGGATCTTGTCGTTCTTGGAAATGCGAAAGGAATCTCATATCAATGAATTGTCCGTAGCCTTGAATCTTCCGGTACATCAATTATCTTCTCTGCTCTTTGAGTTGGAATTGGATGGAAAGATAAAATCGATGCCGGGAAGCATCTATAAACGAATGAAACCCCTATAAATAATTAAAGCCTGTCTCACGACAAGCCCTAACCAAACTTTGTTAACCTTAAATCTAATACTATTATGAAAAAACCACAATGCAAAGATAAGGCTGTAGCAAGCCTTTGTCAAGTCTTTTACAGACAATATATGTTAAGCTATCCGGGCATTGTAGCTAAAAATTGTTTTAGAACACAAAACTTTATACAATACAGACAAAAACTGCTAATTTTAACAGTTAAAAGGAGCATTTTCCACCCTTTTAGCACCCTGCAAAACTTATAGCATATCTACTATCCGCCGCTGCTCTTCAAAAAAGACGATACGGTCTTTCTCTCCGCTACGGGAGATCAGGGTAGAAGTACGGATCAGGGATTGCATCCACTGCTTCATCCGTTGGAATATAGCTTCGTCAGGAGATGTCGCGTCGTTCAGTGTGAAAGATTTAAGCATCGTCAGATGGCAATGTTGCGTTTCCACATAACTGTAACTGGTTTCAAAGTTAACACTGCTGACAAAAAAGTGGATATTCTTGCCTTCCTTCCAGAAACCTCTGGCAGCCAAAGTCTCCAGATCATCAATAAAAATCATCAGTTCCTTCTTCAGGACATTTATTTCCTCCCGGGTAATCAGGTAGATGCTGGCAAAATATTTAATATCATTCACCAGGTACAGGAATGTCATGCTATCCATTATATGGTACGCATTGGCTGCCTGGCAAACCTCCGTTACAATCTCGCTGTTAATCAGTTGCAGCCGGTCCGGTGGTTCAATCTGGCTGTACCGGGCAGGCATAACATTCCCACATTGATAAATCCATTTGAACAGGTAAAACCGATAAATATGTCTGTAGCCTAATACCAACGACTGAGGAAGAATATTCAACGCCCCGCCCACTTCTGAATTCGGATCATCCTTGAGATACCTCAACTCATTCACAAAGTTTTCGAGCATCTCATAATCCTCTTCGCTCGGATTCAGGAAGTTTACCATTTTCATCTGGAACGGCCTGCTCTTACCCGAAGAACAGCCAATGATATGATCCAACGAAATATCCAGCTTGGCAGCAATGGTAGCAATTTCGAAGATGGTAAAAGGGACATCGCCTCTCAACCGACGATAAACGGCTTCCTTTTCCAGCATCAGAAGATCGGCCAACTTATTTGTCAGCACGCCTCGTCCCGGAAACTTGTCTTTAATAGCCGTTACAAGATTTTCATATAACAGGTCATTTTTCATACATAATCGTTTTTCAAATTTGGTCTTAGTTCCCGGCGTCTGTCCTAAAAACACGTTCTGTTTCCGACAAATATATGCAAAAACTTTTGATTATGTAGCTCTTATACCTGTTTCCTTTCTTTCTTTTTTATTCACAAGGCAGTGTAAACCAGAACCTTGATCCCACACCAGGCGTTGAATCCACACCGATCTCACCGCGTAAGGCATTGACGATCGTTTTACAAATAGACAAGCCTAAACCAGTACCTTGCTTGAAAGAATCGACTTTGGTAAACCGTTCGAAAATCGTTTCGATATGCCTGGCTGAAATACCGATACCGGTGTCGCTGACTTCAAACAAGACATGATCCTCTTCCACACGATAGGAAAGGGTGATAGATCCTTGTTCGGTAAACTTGATGGCATTCGACAGTAAGTTGGAGACCACTTGCGTAACTCGCTTGGGGTCGGTATGGAGTATTTTGTCCGGCAAAGCATTCAGGTCGCACCGCATGGAGACGCCTTCCTGGACTTTCAGGGAATGTACTTTATATTGTTCTGCACATATTTCCTTTATATTGACATCTGCCAGCGAATAATCCATCATTCCCGATTCGATCTTTGAGAAATCAAGGATATCGGTGACCAGACGAAGAAGCAGGTCGCAATTTGTATTGATAATCTTCACATATTCATCCTTTCCCTCTTCATCATCCATTTCAGCAATGATACCGGAGAAACCGACAATGGCATTCAAAGGCGTACGGATCTCATGGCTCATATTGGCCAGAAACGTAGATTTCAGCATATCTGCCTCACGTGCCTTTTGCATTTCCAGTTCATTCTTACGCGATTCGTCACGGGCCTGCTGCAAATTCTCTTCCAACTGTTTCTCTCCCGTTATGTCCGTTATATAACAAACGACTTTGCTGGGATGCCCGTCTTTATTGATTTTGTGTGCCTGGGCATTTATACGAATCCAGGAGGGAACCGTCCGGACAAACATTTTACATACAAAACTACAATTATCAGTCTCTCCGCGGATAACCTGCAAAAGAGGTCCCATATCATTCCCGGGGATAGAACTGAATTGCCCCAAATCCCACAACTCCTGAATAGACAGATAATTATGTGTCTTCAGATAATTGAACAAAGGATTTGAACTGGAATGGTCATTCAACACAGGGTCTATATACAGTTCATCCTCCTCCACGCTATACTCACCGACTATTGAACGGCCGGACAACAGAACGGCTTTCAAAATAGCCAGGTTGTTACGGGTCTGTTCCGCTTTAAGTTGCATATCCGTGTTATCTGAAATGATTAGCAGGTATCCGACCAGCCCGAACTCCGGATCATTCAGTCCTATTCCCTTTATCTGAAGATATTTGACCTGGTCTACGAATGCCGATGGATAATAGCTGGTATTCTGTATGATACTAAAATCATAGACGAATGGAAAACTAAACGCCCGTCCGCTCTTTATCCCCTTCAGTATTTTCTCCGGAATAGCCGGGTTCCTGAAAAGATTAATGCCTAAAAGATCTTTGCGGGCAGAGCCGAAAATACGGGCATCAGCCTCATTGAGATCGATCAGGTAACCTTCGGAGTCATATAGTTCCACCCCGATAGGCAAATTATTGAAGAACTGTTTAAATTTGATGCTGAGTTCCGCCAAATGTTTCCTCGATTCTTCCAGGCTGGCTTGTGTCTCCCGACGTTCGATAATCAGGGAAAAGATACTTGCTATAATATGTAAGTCTTCGATTTCCGTAGCAGTCCAGAAACGTTGTACACGAACAGAATCAAAACCAATAAACCCCTGTATTTTATTATGGAAAGAAAGCGGAATAATAAGCATAGATTTCAGGTGCTGCAACTCAAACAGCTTTTTATCCGTTTCCGCTTCCGGAGGCAGGTCGCTCATGCTGCACATGACGATATCACGTCCGTCCTTTACTGTTTCCATGATCCAGGGGATAGTCTCGTCCGTCAGTTCCGAATGGTTCTCTTTGGGGACTTCCACCCATTCGCTCATCACTTCGTAAGGGAAATAGGCTGTCCGCCCGTCTTTTTCAAAAATAGCTACATATCCCCAGTCTGCATTGAAAAAGTTCAGGAGCAAACTCATGGCCTTCTCTATCGGCTGGCGTTCTTCATTAAACAGCAATACAAGTACCTCGGAAATAATACGCTTGATATTGGAAGCTTCAGCAAAAGAACTGCCGGTATCGGCCTTCCGTTCATTGTCACGTGCTTCTAATAATAGTATCAGTTCCTCTTTGGATAATCGGTTATATTTGTTCTTTGTTAGTGTTGACATCATATGGTAATTCTTTATAAACGCAAAAATATTGAATAGTTTTGATTTTTAAGGCATTTCAAGGAACTAATTCACGTCGAGACATGTTAATATTCACCGGAAATCGCCCGGAAGGCCGTTTCTTTAGAACAATTATGCTTTTAATCATAAGCGTGTTCAGCGTAAAAAGTTATATTTGCATGTTCTAATGTAGACGATTTTAAATATGTTGAAGCAACAGTTACAACAAAAGTTACAGCAAAAGCTATCTCCGCAGCAGATCCAGTTAATACGGCTTCTGGAACTTCCCGCTATCGAGCTGGAAGAACGAATCAAGCACGAACTGGAGGATAATCCTGCCCTGGAGGAAGGAAAGGATATTGCGGACGACTTTGAACGGACTGACGACGAGGGTGTTGATGATATAACTACAAACGAAACAGATACAGACCTCTCACTCGGAGACTATATGAGTGAAGACGATATCCCGGACTACAAGCTCCGCGAGATAAGCGAGAAAACCGACCGCAAGGAAGATATTCCTTTTTCCGTAAGCCAGTCATTGAACGAATATCTGCTGCAACAGCTCGGATTGCGTGACCTGCCGGAAAAGGAAATGAAGATTGCCGAATATATTATCGGAAATATAGACGACGACGGTTACCTGCGCCGCGAACTCTCCGCCATTGCCGACGACCTGGTTTTCCAGGCCGGACAAGACGTTAACGAGAAAGAAATAGAAGAGGTGCTCACCATCATACAGGATTTCGACCCCGCCGGAGTCGGAGCCCGCAACCTGCAGGAATGTTTATTGCTCCAACTCGACCGTAAAGAGTCGACGCCCGGAGTAAAGATGGCTATCCATATCCTCACGGAATATTTCGAGGAATTTACCCGCAAGCATTACGACAAGATCATGCGCGGCCTCAACATCAGCGAAGGCACGCTGAAAAAGGCTATTCACGAAATAATCGCCCTCGATCCTAAACCTTGCAGCAGCTGGGGTGGTTCTATGGAAGCAGCCATGAGCCAGGTCATTCCGGATTTCCTGGTCGAGGCGGTAAACGGCGAATTGATCCTGAGCATGAACAACCGGGATATTCCGGATCTGAAGATCAGCCGTGAATATGCGGAAATGTTTCAGGACTACACCGGCAATAAGGCCAACCAGACTTCCAAAATGCGTGAAGCAGTGCAGTTCGTAAAACAAAAGCTGGATTCCGCACAATGGTTTATCGACGCTATTAAACAGCGCCAGGAAACATTACAGCGTACGATGGAAGCCATCATCCTCCTGCAACGGGACTTTTTCCTGACGGGAGACGATGCGACCCTGCGCCCGATGATACTGAAAGACGTGGCCGAACGTGCGGGATACGACATATCGACCATTTCGAGGGTTAGCAACAGTAAATACGTGCAAACCAATTTCGGCATCTACCCTCTGAAGTTCTTCTTCTCCGAATCGATGCAAACCGACAGCGGCGAGGAAATATCCACCCGTGAGGTGAAGAAGATAATGAAAGAACACATAGACAGCGAGGATAAACGCAAACCGCTCACAGACGAGGAACTCACCACGATCCTCAAAGAGAAAGGTTATGTGATCGCCCGCCGCACAGTGGCCAAATACCGGGAACAACTAGACATTCCGGTTGCAAGGCTCAGAAAAGAAATATAAATTTGAAGCGTTATGAGATTGTTTTCAAATATAATATCCGGCATGTTCCACCCGTTACTAATGATAACGTATGGAGTCATTCTGGCATTGTCATTCACATACCTGGCGATCTACCCGCCCACCATGAAGTTGTTTCTGGTTGGCGGAGCCTTCCTGTCGACAGCCGTCGTTCCGGGAATTTTCATCTTTCTGATGGTTAAGAACGGGGCCGCCGGCGACCTGGAACTGACAGACCGCAAAGAACGGGTAGTTCCCTACCTGATCATCATCACCTCCATCATGGTCTGTATATTTTATATGTACAAGATGATGATCCCGTTCTGGTTCCTCTCGTTGCTGATGGGGGCCTGCGTAGCATTGCTCTTTTCCCTGTGCATTAACTTCTTCTGGAAGATCAGTGCCCATGCGCTGGGCATCGGAGGACTTCTCGGAGGAATCATGGGTGTTGCGCGCATCCACCTGATAAATCCTTACTGGGGATTCATTATCATACTGCTGGCAGCCGGGCTGGTCGGTACTTCACGTATCTTTTTAAAACGGCATACTCCTATGCAGGTATATGCCGGCTTTTGTCTCGGTTTTATATGTACCTTTGTAGCCTCATTATTGAGTTATATCTATTTATTCATCTAATAAAAACACTAAAGTTATGAACTTTCCTGCTGATTTAAAGTACACAAAAGATCACGAATGGATTCGTGTAGACGGCGAAGTTGCCTATATCGGTATCACTGACTATGCTCAGAGCGAATTAGGCGAAATCGTTTTTGTAGACATCACCACTGAAGGCGAAGTCGTTGCCAAAGAAGAAGTTTTCGGTACAATCGAAGCTGTAAAAACTGTTTCCGACCTGTTCATGCCGGTTAGCGGAGAAGTGATCCAGGCAAACTCCGACCTGGAAGACAAACCTGAACTGGTAAACGAAGATGTTTACGGAAACGGATGGTTGATCAAGATTTCCATGTCTGACCCTTCTGAACTGGACGACCTGCTGTCGGCTGCCGAATACGAACAACTGATCGCAAAATAAATGACACCGGTAGTAAGTATTATCATGGGCAGCACTTCCGACCTGCCCGTAATGGAAAAAGCAGCCAAGTTGCTGGACGAAATGGAGATTCCTTTCGAAATGCACGCCTTGTCTGCCCACCGTACTCCGGCTGAAGTGGAAGCCTTTGCCAAAGGAGCCAAAGACCGTGGTATTAAAGTTATTATCGCCGCAGCCGGTATGGCTGCACACCTGTGTGGCGTGATTGCATCCATGACTACCGTTCCGGTAATCGGTGTGCCTATCAACTCTACACTCGACGGTATGGACGCCCTGCTGGCTATCGTACAGATGCCTCCGGGAATCCCTGTTGCCACTGTCGGTATCAACGGAGCATTAAACGCCGGAATCCTGGCAGTCCAGATGCTTGCCGTAGGAGACGAACAACTCCAGGGCAAGCTGGCCGATTACAAGGAAAATCTGAAGAAAAAGATCGTAAAAGCCAACGAAGAGTTAGCTCAGGTATCTTTTAAATACAAAACTAATTAATCAGATTGTTGGAATATAGCCTGTTTTTAGCGACTGAAAGGTAACTTTTCCCCTCTTGAGAGCGGGCAGGGGGTGTGTTAAAGCCAGTAAATAAGGCGAAAAGATAACACACCCCTTATCCCCTCTCAAGAGGGGAAACAGATACCACCGGACGCTCCGGCCATGTTCCCCAAAACAAACTAGTAAATGGATTATTTTAATTACAGTCGCCGTAAATCATCTGTTGTCAATATAGGGAACACCCCGTTGGGGGGCGAGAACCCGATACGTATCCAATCCATGGCCAATGTATCCACCATGGACACCGAAGCCTCTGTCCGCCAGGCCATCCGCATGATCGAAGCCGGAGCCGAATATGTGCGTTTCACCGCACAGGGAGAACGCGAAGCCCGCAACCTGGGAGAGATCCGGAAAGAACTGAATGCCCAGGGATATACCACCCCGCTCGTTGCCGACATACATTTCAACCCCAGAGCAGCCGATGCCGCCGCCGAAGTGGTGGAAAAAGTACGTATCAACCCCGGTAACTACGTTGACAAAGTAAAAACATTTGACCTTCTGGAATACACCGACGAAGAATATGCCGCCGAATTGCAGAAGATACGCGACCGTTTTGTCCCTTTCCTCGACATTTGTAAAAAACACGGAACCGCCATCCGCATTGGCGTAAATCATGGTTCACTGTCCGACCGTATCATGAGCCGGTATGGTGATACCCCCGAAGGAATGGTTGCCTCCTGCATGGAATTTCTGCGCATCTGCCGGGACGAGAATTTCCCGGACGTGGTAATCTCCATCAAAGCATCCAACACGGTTGTCATGGTCCGCACCGTACGTCTGCTCGTCCGTACCATGGAGGCAGAAGACATGCACTACCCGCTCCACCTGGGAGTGACCGAAGCCGGTGACGGTGAAGACGGCCGCATTAAAAGTGCTGTCGGTATCGGCGCCCTGCTGACCGACGGAATAGGCGATACCATCCGCGTATCCCTCAGCGAAGACCCGGAAGCAGAAATACCGGTTGCCCGCAAACTGGTAAACTACATACTGGAACTCCGGGAGCACAGGCCGATTACCGCCCAGGCAGTTCCCGGATACGACCCGGTAACAGCCACACACCGCATCAGCCGGGTAACGGAAGGCATCGGAGGCAATTTCCCTCCCGTTGTCATCTCCGACCGTAGCAACGGCGACTTCGAATTCGACTATTCTTCCCTACCCGATTACATATACATCGGCAAAGAAGACCCGGACAATCTTCCCGACAACTTCCGCATGCTGGTAGATGCCCATTTCTGGAAAGAACGTCCGAATGCCTACCCTTACTTCATCGCTTCCGAAATAGAGGAGATGAAAGAATACAACTCTCCGCTGAAATTCATCCGCCTGACATACAATGACCTGACGGATAAGACGCTGGAGATACTGAAACAGGATAAAACAGCCGTGGCAGTCCTGAGCACCCACCACCGCAACGGTGTCGGATCGCAACGTGCAGCCATGCACAAATTACTGGCAGCCGGCTGCGATATCCCCGTCATCCTTCACCGCGACTATCACGAACCGGACAAAGAAGCCCTGCAACTCAAAGCTGCGGCCGACTTCGGCACCTTGCTGCTCGATGGTTTCGGCGACGGTATCATGCTACATAATAACGATGAATGCGAAGCCCTGGTCACCGACAGTTACATGTTCGGCATCCTCCAGGCAACCCGTTCGCGCATCAGCAAAACAGAATATATCTCCTGCCCGAGTTGCGGACGTACGCTCTATGACCTGCAAACGACGATTGCCCGCATCAAAGAAGCCACTTCCCACCTGAAAGGATTGAAGATCGGCATCATGGGCTGTATCGTAAACGGTCCCGGCGAAATGGCTGATGCCGACTACGGTTATGTAGGTGCGGGACGCGGGCAGATCAGCCTCTACAAAGGCAAAGAATGCGTACTGAAAAACATCCCCGAAGAAGATGCAGTAGAACGTTTAGTTCAGTTAATAAAAGAGAACGGTGACTGGCAGAACTGATATTTGTACTATCTTCGTCCCTCAAAATCAAGATATAATATGGAAGTAAAGATAATTAATAAATCACATCACCCGCTGCCTGCCTATGCAACAGAATTGTCGGCAGGTATGGATATCCGTGCAAACCTGACAGAACCCGTAGTGCTGAAACCATTGGAACGCAAGCTGATCCCGACCGGATTATATATTGCCCTGCCCGAAGGTTACGAAGCACAGATGCGCCCCCGCAGCGGCCTGGCACTGAAACACGGTATCACTCTGTTGAATACGCCGGGAACGATCGATGCGGATTACCGGGGTGAGATCGGAATCATTCTAGTCAACCTCTCTTCCGAACCGTTCACCGTGAACGACGGGGAGCGTATCTGCCAGATGGTAATCGCCACCTACAGCCAGATCGACTGGAAGCCGGTAGAGGTACTGGACGATACGGAACGGGGAGCCGGAGGTTTCGGACATACGGGCAAGAAATAGCCTCTCCTTTTGACGGTGATCGTCAAAGGGCGTTGACGGAGGTCGTCACCCCTCGTTGACGGAAGCCGTCAGTTACCGTTGACGACTACCGTAACAAATCAGATTAAAATAAGAACATAGAATAAGATATATGTTGAAACAACTAATATACGGGATACTTTTTTCACTTCTCCTGCTGACGGGAATCAACCCCTTGCATGCAGAAGAGACCCGGAAAGACACTCCCACCAAGGCAAAAGAATTAAGTGAAGCCGAACAACGGAAATTCGACTATTTCTTTTTCGAAGGGCTGAACCTGAAAACAGCCGGAAAGTTCGATGCCGCTTTCGACGCTTTCAACCATTGCATGGCCATCGACTCGACGGCATCTCCTGTACTGTACGAACTGTCATCGTTCTATGTGCAGATGAACCGGCCGGAAAAGGCGGTCGAGATGTTGCAGCGCGCCGTAGCCAACAGCACGGACAACTTCACCTACCGGATGGCACTGGCTACTATCAGCCGCAACCTGGGTATGTACGGAGAAGCAGCCGAGGAATATGAGAAACTGGTAAAAGCCTTTCCCGGAAAACCGGAACTGAACTATTACCTGGCAGAAGCACTGACACAGGAAGGCGAAACCGGCAAGGCAATCGACGCCTACAACGCCCTCGAATCGTCCATCGGCATGAACGAGGCGCTCTCCATGCAGAAATACAAGCTCTACAACCAGCTGGAACAATCGGATGCCGCTTTCAACGAAATAGAAAAGCTGGCTATCAAATATCCGATGGAAGCCCGCTACCAAATCATCCTGGGTGACCTTCACCTGGAAAAGAACGACACGATAAAGGCCCGCGCCTACTACCAGAAAGCCCATGAGATCGACCCGGGTAACCCTTACTACATCGTCTCTATGGCCAACTACTACGAAGCGACCGGCAACAAGGATGCCGCCGAAACGCAGATACGCAACGCCCTGATCAATGAAAAACTCGACGTAGACACCAAAGTCGCCATCCTCTCCCGTTATATCCTGAAGTTGCAACAGACGAAGAAAGGGACGGACAGCGCCAACGCTTTGTTCCAGACATTGCTCGAACAACATCCGGAAGACACCGACCTGAAACAGATGTACGGCAGCCTCCTGATCGCGCAGGGGAAAACGGACGAGGCCCGTTTCCAGTTCCAGCTTATCACAGAGATGGAGCCCGAAAACGCTGCTGCCTGGCAACAATTGCTGAATATGTCGCTGAAAGCCGAAGATATTCCCGAAGTGATCCGTATCTGTACCAAATGCCAGGAACTGTTCCCGGATGCACCCGAATATTATTTCTATCTGGGTATCGCTTATTACCAGCAGGAGAAATACCAGGAAGCCCTGAACACCTACTATGCAGGTATCAACATCATCCCGACGGATAATCCCCGGCTTAAATCCGATTTCTACGGACAGATCGGCGACATCTACTATCAGATGAAACAAATGGACCAGACATACAAGGCTTACGACGAAGCACTGAAATACAACGACAACAACATCGTTGTCCTCAACAACTACGCGTATTTCCTTTCCCTGGATAAAAAAGACCTGAAAAAGGCGGAACGCATGAGCGCCCAGTGCATCAAGCTCGAACCGGACAATGCGACCTATCTGGATACATACGCATGGATATTCTTCGTACAGGGCAACTACACCCTGGCCAAGATCTACATCGAAAGCGCCCTGGAGAAAGACACGACGAAAAGTTCGGAACTGGTAGACCATTACGGCGACATCCTGTATATGATAGGAGACAAGGACAAAGCCGTAGAACAATGGAAAAAGGCCCGCGAAATGGGTAAAGAAAGCGAAATACTCGACCGCAAGATCATAGAAGGCAAATATATCGAAGAGGAGGAAGCAAAATGAAAAGGATGACAACTCTTGTCCCCGCGATCCCGTGTCAGGCACGGGAACGGGTAAGTCTGGCTTTTATCTTATTGATCATCCTGTTCTTGTCCGGCTGTAAAACATCAAAGAAAGTCGGGACGGTAGCCTCCGGCAGCGCCAAGGCACACAACGAGTTTTTCGAATCCATGGAAGAACATTCTTTTCAGTTCAATACGATGACGGCACGCCTGAATGCAGAACTGAAAACGGCCAAAAACAACATGAGTTCGCGTGTCGACCTGAAGATGGTCAGGGACAGCGCCTTCCAGCTATCCGTACAGCCATTCCTAGGGATCGAAGTTTTCCGCGCCGAATTTACCGTCGACAGCATAAAGGTAGTAGACCGCATGAACAAACGGTATGTCGCCGAACGTTATGCCGACCTGAAAGGCCAGACACCGATCGAATTTAACTTTTATAACCTCCAGGCACTGTTCACCAACCATATCTTCCTGCCCGGCAAACAGGAGATAGACCCCAAACAGTACAAACGTTTCAAGCTGAACCAGGAAGGTTCGACTGCCGAGATCAAGGTCAAAGACACGATGGGACTGCTTTACACCTTCTTTGCCGACGGCGAAGAGAAGTTGCTTTCCACCTATATCACCGACCCGTCCGAGCAATATGCCCTGCAATGGGACTATTCCGATTTCCGCGTGGCGGAAGGACAGCCTTTCCCGATGCTGATGGACGTACAGGTCCTGGCAAACGGTTCGTCGCAGGGAGGCATCGCTTTCCGTTTCTCCCGCATCCAGACGAATGTTCCGGTTAATCTGGACTTTTCCATTCCGGCTAAGTATAAACGTATTACCTTTGCACAAATCATAAAATCAATCAGTAACAGCCAGCAATAAAAATGAAGTACATTTGGTTTGTCATATTCACGTTATCTGCCCTGACCGCCTTCGGACAGAAGTCCGCCCGGGTGAGACAGCTTGAAGAACAGCGAAAGAAAGCGCTGGCCGAGGTCGAAATGACAAACCAATTACTGCAAGAGACGACGCAAACAGCCCAGAACACCCTCAACCGGCTGAATCTGCTCTCCCAGCAGATCCTTTCCCGTAAAAAGGTGATCAGCCTGCTCAACCAGGAACTAGGCGAACTGGATAACCAGATAACCGCTTCCCGCCGTGAGATCAATAAGCTGGAAAAAGAACTGGACGGTAAACGTGAGAACTACGGTAAATCTATGCAAAGCATGTACAAACGCCGCAGTTCGCAGGATAAACTGCTCTTTATCCTCTCCGCCGATAATTTCGCACAATCCATGCGCCGTATGCGTTACCTGCGTGAATATGCCGACTGGCAGAAGCTCCAGGCCACCGAGATCATCGACAAACAAACCGAGATAACACTCAAACAGAAAGAACTGGAAAAGACACGTTCCGAAAAGAACGCATTGCTGGGAACCCGCGAACAGGAAAGCCAAAAGCTCCAGACCGAGGAAACCAGCCAGAAAGCCGAAGTACAGCAACTCAACAAAAAACAAAAGCAGCTGAAAGAAGAACTCCGGAAGAAGCAGCAGCAAGCCAATGCCCTGAACCGTCAGATCGAAAAGCAGATTGCCGAAGAGATAGCCCGTGCCGAAGCCGAAGCTAAGGCCGCCCGCGAACGTGAACGCCGTGCCCGCGAAAAGGCCAAAGCAGAAGGAAAAGAGCCGGTCAAAGAGCCCGTACAGGAAGAACGCGTAGCCGATACCAAAGGCGGTTATGCCATGACACGCGCCGAAAAGAAACTGTCCGACGACTTCGCCGGCAACCGTGGCCGCCTGCCCTTCCCGGTAGCCGGACGTTATACGATCGTCGGAACCTTCGGCGAACAACAGCATCAGGAACTGAAATACGTACGCACCAACAACAGCGGTATCGACATTCAGACAAATCCCGGAGCCGAAGCCCGTGCCGTCTTCAATGGCGAAGTAACCCGTGTATTCGTAGTGCCCGGCTACAATAATTCCGTCATCATACGTCATGGTAATTACCTGACCGTATACAGCAACCTGAGCCAGGTCTATGTAAAGGCAGGCGATAAAGTCAGCACCCGTCAGACTATCGGAAAGATATTCACCGATACGGAGAGTGGCAATGCCACCATCCTTCATTTCCAGCTTTGGAAAGAAAAGACCAAGCTGAACCCTACTCCGTGGCTGGACTGAGCAGTTGACTAAAAAAAGTTTCCTACCTTTGCCACTGACTTTAAAAAAAAATGACAATGTATTTGACACTCTTTCTTACTTTCCTGAAAATTGGTGTGGGAACGATAGGCGGTGGCTATGCAATGCTACCCTTGATACAACGGGAGGTAGTAGACCGCGGCTGGCTGTCGAAAGAAGATTTCATCGACCTTTTCTCCGTTGCCCAGTCGTTACCGGGCATCTTCGCCGTAAACATCTCCATCTTTGTCGGTTACAAGTTGAAAAAAAGTATGGGAAGTGTAGTTTGCGCACTCGGGACAATCCTGCCGTCTTTCCTGATTATCCTGCTGATCGCCACGTTTTTCACCCGCGTACAGGACAATGAATGGATTGAAAAGATATTCAAAGGCTTACGTCCCGCCGTCGTGGCGCTGATCGCCGTGCCTTGTATCACTACGGCACGTTCCATCAAACTGAGTTATCTCACGATGCTTATCCCTGTTGCAGCCGCGTTGCTGATCTGGATAGGAGGCGTTTCGCCGGTATGGATCATCCTGATTGCCATTGCAGGCGGGTTGGTATATGGTTTAAAGATAAAGAAAAATTGATATGATCTGGTTACAGTTACTTTACGTTTACCTGAAGATCGGGATCTTCGGTTTCGGTGGCGGATATGCCATGCTTTCACTGATACAGGCTGATGTAGTGGACCGCTACAAATGGATATCCTTGCAAGAGTTCACGGACATTGTCGCAATCTCTCAGATGACACCCGGTCCGATCGGGATCAATAGTGCGACTTATATCGGCTATACGGCCATACATAATGCCGGATATTCGCCATTTATGGCAGTCCTCGGTTCCTGTCTGACCACATTTGCCGTATGTTTGCCGTCGTTCATACTGGTACTGGTCATCTCCTACTTTTTTGCCAAGTTCAAGAACAACAAATATGTCGTTGCCGCCTTTACGGGCTTACGTCCGGCCACAGTCGGACTGATCGCCGCCGCCGCACTCATGTTGATGAACAAAGAGAACTTCATCGACTACAAAAGTTTCCTGATCTTCGGTGCCGCCTTCATCCTTACCTGGAAGTTCAAGGTCCATCCGATACTGATGATTGCATTGGCTGGGGTTGCGGGGTTGATATTGTATTGGTAATTATGAGAAGTCCAATTGCATGGCCGTATGCTTTAATTTATCGGAGATATCGAGCAATGCAGACTTTAGAATATTAATTTCCTCCGGCTTCAAACTAACCCTGCGCCCACGAACCTTGTTTTCGTGCAATCTCTGTGAGAGCCATCCACGCGACTTACCAAAATAAGTTTTAGATATCTCTGACAGGGAAATGAAAGGTGAAACATTTTGGACTTGTTTAAGAATAAAAAGTTCCTGCAATTCCTCTACTGTATTTTCACCTGCTTTAATTGCATCTTCAACACGTCGCTTATGGATATCTGCAGGTTCTTGCGCAAACTGTTCTTGCTTTTCAGCCATAAATTTATCCCGGTCTGCTTCATTTAATTTCTCATATGTCAGGAAATCTTCCTGCATCTCTTTGGTGGGAAATATTTTTTTGATCAAATCTTCATTCATATTATTATGATATTTACTCCGTAAAGGAGTGTCGTTTCACTTCTTTAAATTTCTCAGCCGGATTATTTCTTCCAGCAACATATCCAGTTTTATTTGTTGTTCTCTCTCCGAAAGTCCAAGGGACTTATAATACCTCAAGAGATAAGGTATCAACTCTTCATTTAGATACCGGATCTGTTCGTCAATTTCTTCATTTATCATTGTATAATTTTTTATAGTTAATGTTTTGTTCTTTCAGACACTGCAAAGCTACATATACAATTGTATATACGCAAATACTTTAGAACTTTTCTTCAGTGATCCTCCACTGTTTCCCTATTTCATACGAAAGCCCCGACAGGAAATTCTGCCGGGGCTTTGTTTTTGTCTGTTTTCACTCTTCACAGAGGTAGAACAGAAGAACTTTATTTCATTACTTTAGTATTAATATGACCACTTGTTCGCCTGTCGCAGGTTAATTAATTCCATACGGAATCACGCAGTCAACTCTAATTTATTGATTATAAATAATTTCTTATTTTACGATCGCTTTAACTGTTGTTTCTCCTTCAACAGCTACTACAACTATACCTGCAGGAGCTTTGATAACAGCGTCATCAGAAGTGATAACAGTATTAGCAATTGTCTGACCCAGCAGATTGTTGATAGCTACTCTCTTGCCTGCTGCACCAACAATTGTGATCTGACCTTCGCCAGCAACAACCTTCACAGCAGAAGCATTGATTTCATCGTTAGCTGTAACAGTACCTTCCTTGCCAACTTCGATTTCGATTTCACCTACATTGTCTCCAACGAACTGAGAAGTAGGAATGAACTCTTGTGCTAACAAAGTTTTACCATCAGCAAACAGACAAGGATGATAAGCTGTAACTGTTACATCATACAAGCTATTCGGCTTCATGTTCTTAACATTTACAGTTAAGTATTTGCCATCCTTCGTATAGTTAGCTTCGTTACCAGCATGAATTTTTACAGATTCTGCACCATCAACCAAGTTGAACTCTACGTTTTCAGGACCTTCCCACCAATAAGAAGCAATACCGTTGCCATCAACTAAAGAAGTATTGATAGTTTCCCAGTCAGTGATGTTGAATTCACCCTGGTTTTCAGGCATACCGTTATAAGCCTTACGTGCTAAGTGAGCACCAGCTTCACCGAATGTGAAGACGTCGATCTGATTTTCACCTTCCATCAGATATACATTATAACGATACTGATCGCTAATTGTGATGTTTACAAGGTTACCTGCATTTTCATCTGTACCCTTCTTATCGCGGAATTCACTGATGATCACAGCACTGTTTGTCCAACCGCCTTGCAGATTGAATGTATTGATAGTTGTATTCTTGAAGTGACCATAATATACTTCTTCGTCACCAGCTTTATCTGTACGAACTACTTTCAGATAATAGTTAACAATCATTTTAGGATTGATTACTTTACCTGTACCGTTGAACAACTCTACAGACAAAATATCACTATTCTGGTTAGAACCTTTGCTCTTAGCCAATACTTCAGACATGAAGACATTCTTAGATGTATTCTTCGGAGCCAAGTGACCTACCTGTACTACATAATAGTCAGCACCCGGAATACCTTCCCATTTCAAGACAGCAGTTGCACCGTCGATATCACCGTGTACCATCGGTTGCAATACAGGAAGTTCATCTCCAACAGTCGGTTCTCCAGCAATTGCCAAATCATTCGTTAAGCAGTTAGCCTCTACGATCACTACATTTTCTTTTGCACAAGCAGTAGCAGCAGTCGGAGCATACTTAACAGTAGCTGTAGCAGTGAAAGAACCGTTCACATCAACTTTCACATTTGCCGGAGCTGTCAAAGTAAATGGATTATCATAATTTACTGTACCCAAAGAAATCTTAATAGCTTCTGTTGCAGTCAGCGGGTTGAATTCTTTACCTTCGATAAGAACCTTCACCTCTTTTTCTGTATCAACAGCTGCTGTGATATCTTCAGCCGGAGTGATTGTAATTTCAGGTTTGTAAATGAAGCCATATACTTCACCTGCATTTTCATAAAGAGTATAACCAAATTTTTCGTTTGGATTCAACTCACCTCTCGTCCAGTTTATTACATTTTCGTTAGACTTAACAGTGAACAAATCTTCAGCTTTATGCATAGCTCCATTTTTGGTAGCTTGATTGAATGTTACAACCACTAAACCTAACACTTCTCCATATTTGTTCGGAGTCAGCTTTTCAACAGCTGCACCACCATTCAACATATCCTTAATTACATAAGTAAATGCATTCGGATATGCGCTTACATTCGCTTTACGAGTTACATTTACTACTTTTTCCAAGTTGTAACCAGCCACATAGAATGAGTCTACAGCCAAGGGATTTACGTAACCACATTCATCTTCATAAACTTTACCAAAGTATTTCTGGAATTCAGGATATACTAAGTTCGGTAAATTAGTATTAAATGTAGGACGATAAGAGTTGTGCATTTCTTCAATAAGATTCAATTTATTGATATTACTCCACAGATTTGCGCGAGTATCACCATATAAACCTGCAACTACACCAACTCCACATAATGGACAATCACTTTCAGACTCAACCCCTACTGCCCAAACTTGCAATTCGTATGTATCAGGATTCCATTCTTTTTTTCCTACAGTTTCAGGAGCTTCGAAACCATCTTTATTCGGAACAAACTGTACATAAATAGGGAGACCTTCTTCACGGAACTGTTTCATCTTAGCATCGTCCAATGTATTGATGCTGATTTCCAATGTATCCGTATTGTTATTTACCCAAGCACCATCTTCACTCAATTTGAAACGGAATTCCTGGTTATCTGTATCATTCTGGTTTGCATTTGCAATATTCTGTAAAGTTACGCGAACTTTAGCGATACCGTCATTTCCTGTAGGTTTCAATTCGCTACCATGCAACACCAATTTCTTAACACGTGAAGCATAACGAGAGTTATCCAATGCATCTTTCTTATTATAAGGAGCAAAGAATACATTGTCGGCAGTATAACGACCTACTGTACCGTCAAAGTTTTCGCCTTCATAAGTCAACCACAATGCGCCAACTCTAGCAGCAGCCAATGCCCAAGGGAATTTAGCCTGAGCGTCATATTCCTCTACTTCATCCAAATAATCAGGATCTACTGCAATCTTCCATGCTTCTTCACGAGTAATGTCATTTGTCCATTCTCTCAATTTCAAAGTCAAAACGGAACCATCTGCAATCACACCACAGTCAGAAAGAGTGATATTATCAGTAACATCAACATTTCCATAGGAAGTCCAAGTATAATCCCTATTTGTTTGATCTGTTGTCTGTTTTTCAAAAGCTAAAAATGCCAACGGATACTTTTCCAAATCAGGAATATTCTTACCTGTAACACCTACAGTCTTTGTCTGACAATTTTCATTAAAGAAAATGTGAGTTTCTGCAAAGTTGAAATCAGGAACAGAGTTTGCAGAAATTGTTTCTGTTTCTGCAGATAAACGAATAGGATTCAATTTATCAGTTTCATCTACCTTAGCAGCATATTTTCCAGAGAAAGTAGCGATTGATTTCGGTTGGAAATCATATGTTACTTCATCTTCCAACTTAACGCCATCTGATTCTTTTTCAAATTCAGCACGAACAACATCGTTGTTATTTGTTACGTTTGTCCATACAAAAGCATCTTCAGCAGTTGTTTTAGCAGGCAACTTAACATTTTCTGCACTCAACGCCAAAGTACCAGATGTACAGCTCTTTAAACCTAAACCTGCTTCAAAAGATGTTACATCAGCAGTCAAAGCCAAAGTCGGTTCGTCGAAATTCATCTGGAAACCACTAACAACCAATGCCGGAGCAAAATGGCTCTTAGAACCAGTTTCTTCTACATCCTTAATGGCAACAAAATCAGACCACAAAGTCACCTGGATCAATTTATTATCCAAAGCACCTTCAACAAACATCTGCTGATCAGTGATCGGGTCAGTTACTACATCGAACAGATTGATTACTTTATCTGTTACATTTGCAGCACCAGTTTCAAAGATTGCACCGTCTGATTCAAAAACAGCATCGTCAGCAGTACCACTTTTAAAAATGTCACTTTTCTTTACTGCGTTACCATCCAAATCAAAAACAGAAATTGTTACATGCCAATCTGCAGAAGAAGTTGCAGCCAAACCGAAGTTCTCAGCACTTAACTTAACTTTCAGTTCACGTACATTTGTCATATATTTTGTTGACAAATCGAACATCAACTCACCACTCTGACTGTCACCCAAGAAGATACCTAAAGAGTCAGTACCACTTTGCCATACTGTAGTAGTAGTATAATTGTTTGTCGGCTTTTTGGTAATTTCAGGATAATACACATCACTTACCTCCTTGTTAAAAGCACGGAAATAAACACCATTACCCCAAACTTTCTTTTCACCTACAGTTTTTAAAGCCATACCAGGGAACCCTGGCAGAACGTCATTACCTTCAGCTTCATACAAAATAGGTTTTTGAGCAGCAGTCAAACCTGCGTATTTGGCAGCATCCCATGGAAGATCTTTTCCGACCTGTTCACCCTGTCCAAATACCGATGCTGAGCCCAAAACCAACATAGCGCTAAGAGTTAGCACTTTTGTTTTAGTAAAGTTTCGCATACGAAAAAATTTAAAATTAATACTTTATTTATATGTCTCAAATTTGATTGATTCTATAAGAATGACTAGAGAAAACGTTCCTTTTTTCTCGCCATTGTTTTTCGCTTCTTTTATCTTTGTGTTCAAAAGAGCGATTTTCGTACTCACTTTGCTATTCTGTTGATAAGAAAGGATATAGGAAAGAAAAAAATATTTTGAAAATGATTGGAGGATTAAAAGAATGTGGTAACTTTGCTGGCGAGAAAAAAGGAACGTTTTTTTTAGTCATTCAATTTTCCACATATACTTTATATTTCAAAGCATACATAAATTTCACCTTTCAGGAATATCCTATCCGGTGCCTACCCATCAGAAATGGCTGCCTATTCATCAGAACCCCGATGCCTACTCGTTTTCAGGCCAGTTACTACCCGTTGGGAGAAAAGGGGGTTTTGGGAAAGTGATTGTTAACTACAGTTAATTGCGTCAAAAGCCTCAAAAATTCCCTAGGGTATTATCGGCACGGTAATCTCCCGGCCTTTGGTCGTTTTATGAAAATAACCGGCTCCTAATGAAATGATTAACCCGTTTTTCTCAGCCGAAGTCAATAAGCGGTCGACCGAAGATTTGCTAAGAAGGAGGACATGTCCCGCGTCACGAATCTCCGCACGCTTGAATTTTAGCGGCATCTCGGCAAAGATTTTCTGCGAAGTGAATGGCATTTTATAACGCAGCTCCTTTTTATTCCTCTTCAGGGAAGTGCTCACCACATAGGTGTGTTGTAAACAGATCGTACCGATATGGAAAGCCACTTCAAAATCATCGTCACGGATCACCCAATCTTTTTCCTCACTCAGTGCCTCCCCTTTGCGAATCGCCGTGAGCACCATACCAATACGAAAGATAGCCAGCCGGTAACGCAACACGGCGGAAGCCACATCTTCATGCCCGAACACACGTACGTTATTATATTCTTGTTTGAAATAACGGTTCAGCCGTTTACGCTGCGTATCACTGAAATGAACCCAGGTAGGATGCTTGTCCAGATGCACGCCGATATCCAGTACCCGCTCCGCCAGGCTATCGAAATAATGGGCTGCCGCCGGAGTGTCATCTTCCGATGTAAGCGGACGGTATTCACCGTGCCCGGCAATCTTATAGACCATCAAACGGCTGAACAAACCGCTTTCCGCCGAAGGGACCAGACGACGGAACATCTCCGGCGTACCCGTCAGCAACATGCTCAGCAACGGATAAGAAGCCAGCAGGGAACCGTTCGTCTTGGTGGAATTGCCGATCCGTTCGTGATGGGCCGCCTGGTTCAGCAGATAACCATAGTTGCCATACTCCTGAAACAATGTGTTGGTCACCGCCTCCATCTCGGTTTCAAACAGGCAGGAAGCATAATGGCTGTTCGTTTCCAGTTGCTCGATCATCCGCGCCAGCGAGGTATAACCGGAGATATTCAGGTTCATCTGTTTTATCGGTTCCGGATTTTCGGGAGCCAGTCCGGCCGGTTTCTTTCCTCCCGAACGCAACAGTAACTTCTGATACAATTCATACTCTTCCTTTTTCTTCAAATATTCCTTCACCTCGCAACGTGAATTGTCGTACACATAGCGTTGCCACGAAGCGATCAGCTTAAAAAGGGATGCGACACAACCCTTCCCGCTTCCGGATTCGCCGATCACTACTCCGTAAAAAGGAGCCTGATACTCTTTCCGCGCAAAGGAACCCTGCACATGGGGCGTTACGCTGCTCAACATGGCCAGCGACGACAACAAAAGGACGCTCCGCTCGGTATCATCGCGAGCATACGTCAGAATGTCCCGGATAAGGGACGGCAACGACTGGAAAAACTCTTCCCGGAAAGGAGGAAGAAGGATTTCATCCGGTTCTATATCAACGCCTTCGTTCTCAAATTCGTCCGTTTCTTCGCTATCGGGACGATCAGGTAAACTTTTGGGGCTTTTGAGTTTTGGATGCGGTTTCCGGTACTCGGTAGGGCAATAAGGGTTGCTTCCGTGGGACGAACGATAACGGGTATAGATATCCGAAACGATACCGGCAACCTCTTTTTCCGTAAAACCCGGTTCCACGTAGCGGCTCAGGCATTCTCTTTTCACTTCGGACTCTTCGAATCCGGCAGCGTTCAAGGCCCCCGAAAGTTTCATGACAAACGTATGGCGATTGCCGGAAGAGAAAGAATTGTCAGTCTCAAACTTATCCATGTAATTGCCCAGCGCTCCGTCGGAAGACGGGATAGCTGAAGCCGGAACATGTTTCTGCGGTGCCGGCGGAGCTTCCACCTTGACAGGAACGACTTCGGACTTTTCCTTATAAAAAGCAGTTGGGTCATAGCTGACAAAGCATCCCCTGTTAGGATCTTTCCCGCAGTAATCGACCATGATGCCGGGCAGGTCGTTTTCCAACTTGCGACAGACGGCTTCGAAAGCCGGCAAATGAAGATCGAGGTCGCTGTTCACCAATACGAAAAGTTTATCGCCTTTGCCCGAAGCACTGATATGCCCGGCTTTGACATAAGGCAACCCCTCTGCCCGGCGGAGAATATCTTCTGCCGAAGTCGGCACGCCGTCGATATCGACAATGATGCAATGGCTGTAGTGTACCAGGTGTTCGCGTTTTCGTCCCCCTTTCATGATTCCTCCGGCAACAAGCAGCGGTAGTTTCTTTTTACGCTTATCCCCTTCTTCCGCATGCCCGGCAAGATATTCGGCACGGAGGCGGGTGATAGCGGAGGCATACTTTTTACTTCTGATCTGGTCGATGTACTGGTCTAAAGTTGTTATTTGCAGATCGTTGACGTTGAATGCAGAAGCAAAGAAAGTACATTCAACGGTTTGGTTTAATTCCATGTTCATAATACTAAGTGTTTAGGGCGGACAGAATGCCGCGATGATTATTGGCAACAGATCGTAAAAGGTCTGTGCATTAAGGCTCTCCCAGATGGTCGATCAATACCGCCACTTGCTTGGGTGTGTAAAGTTTCTGGAATTTCACCCATCCGGCAGCTTCCAGTTTCGCTTTCAGCCCGCGCGAAGTGCGTATCCATTCCCACATACGTTGATAGGCAACCATCGGTGTACGACCCGGAAAATACAATTGGGCGAATTCGGTCACTCCATACGCTCTTTTGTAATTTGTTTTTTCGCAATACATTTCTTTCATAAGTCTTAAATTTTAAGCGTTGTTCAATGGTATAAATATAGTAAATAATACAATAAGACGCAAGAAAAAAGAGATATTTATCATCACCGATTAAACCTTTTTTTATTCCGTTTGTCTATATCTCGATTGAGTTGTGTATATTTACATGCCTATTGATAAGTTTTAAAGTAGATACCATTGAAAATATGACGAAGAGAGTGAAGTGGGGCGTTACCGCCGCAATCTTCCTGATGATTGCAGGAATGATTGTTTATCCACAGGTTAAGAACCAGTTGACAGCATCAGGCAAGGATTCCGTTGTAGTTCCCGCACCAGGTACAGGCGTACGGAAGCAAGTGCTGAACATTAACGCCGAAGTGTTGAAATTCCAATCACTGACCGACAAAGTAATCAGTACTGGCAGTATCATTCCCGACGAAGAAGTAGACTTATCCTTCGAATCGTCCGGAAAAGTGGTGAATATCTATTTCAGCGAAGGAACGCATGTGAAAGCCGGCGACCTGCTGGCCAAGATCAACGATAAACCCTTACAGGCACAGCTCAGGAAGCTGGAAGCCCAGATCCCGCTGGCAAAAGACAGGGTATACCGCCAGCGTACCTTGCTGGAAAAAGATGCGGTCAGCCAGGAGGCCTACGAACAGGTAACGACTGAGTATGAAAAGCTGATGGCCGACATCGACCTGGTAAAAGCCAATATCCTGCAAACCGAACTGCGCGCTCCCTTCGACGGGATCATCGGTCTGCGCTCGGTCAGCGAAGGGGCCTATGTCTCTCCGACGACCGTCATTACCAAACTGACTAAAATATCTCCGTTAAAGATTGAATTTTCCATTCCCGAAAGATATGCAAACGATGTGAAGAACGGAACGATGATCGTCTTCCGCCTGGAAGATTCGAACGGTATCATGCGCGACTACAACGCGAAAGTATATGCCGTCGAAAGTAAAATGGATATGACGACCCGTACCCTGAAGGTGCGCGCCACGTATCCCAATACGAACGAAAGCATTTTCCCCGGCCGTTACACTTCCGTAGAGATCACCAAGCGTGAGATCAAGGATGCGCTGGCTATCCCGAGCGAAGCGCTGATTCCCGAAATGGGCAAGAACGTTGTTTACCTGTATAAAGACGGAGTAGCTGAACCCGCAGAAATAGAGATCGGCCTGCGTACGGAAAGCCAGGTACAGGTACTTAAAGGCATACAGCCGGGCGACACCCTGATCACTTCGGGCGTGATGCAGCTACGCACCGGCATGCAAGTAACAATTGATAATCTGTATTAAATTCCCCTATGGCAAATATATCGGAAACCAGTATAAACAGGCCGGTACTTTCGACGGTAATGATGCTTGTCATCCTGCTGTTCGGTATGATCGGCTACAAGTTCCTGGGGGTTCGCGAGTTCCCCAGTGTGGACCAGCCCATTATCTCGGTCAACGTATCCTATCCGGGAGCGAATGCCGAGGTTATCATGAACCAGATCACGGAGCCGTTGGAGCAAAATATCAACGGTATACCGGGTATCCGTTCGTTGAGCAGTGTCAGTAGCCAGGGTAGCAGCCGTATCACCGTCGAATTTGAACTGTCGGTGGATATGGAAACGGCTGCCAACGACGTGCGCGACAAGGTGTCGCGTGCACAACGCTATCTGCCGCGCGACTGCGACCCTCCTACCGTATCGAAGGCAGACGCCGATGCTACCCCTATCATGCAGATCGGCGTACAGAGTAACAGGCGTTCGCTGATGGAACTGAGCGAAATCGCCGAACTGACGGTAAAAGAACGTTTGCAGACGATCTCCAATGTGAGTGGTGTGGATATCTGGGGACAAAAACGTTACTCCATGCGCCTGTGGCTCGACCCGATCAAGATGGCGGGTTACGGGGTCACTCCTTTGGACGTGAAAAACGCGGTAGATGCGGAAAACGTGGAGCTGCCCTCCGGTAGTATCGAAGGAAATACGATCGACCTGTCTATCCGTACACTGGGACTGATGCATACGGCAAAAGAGTTTGACGACTTGATTGTCAAGGAAGACGGAAACAATATCGTCCGCTTTAAAGATGTCGGGCGGGCGGAATTGGCACCGGAAGACTTACGCAGTATCCTGCGTAAGAACGGCGAACCGATGGTTATCTGCGTAATCGTTCCCCAGCCGGGAGCGAATCATATCGAGATAGCCGACGAGGCCTACAACCGTATCGAACAGTTAAAGAAAGACCTTCCCGAAGATGTGTCGATAGAAATGATCTACGACAATACCCGTTTTATCCGCGCCTCCATCTACGAGGTGGAAGAGACGATTTATGTGGCGCTGGCGCTGGTTGTGTTGATCATCTTCCTGTTCCTGCGCGACTGGCGTGTTACGCTGGTGCCCTGCGTGGTGATCCCGGTATCCTTGGTCGGTGCCTTCTTCGTGATGTATATCTCCGGTTTCTCCATCAACGTATTGACCATGTTGGCAGTCGTACTCTCAGTCGGTCTGGTGGTAGACGACGCGATCGTGGTGGCCGAGAATATATATGTCCGTATCGAACAAGGGATGAATCCGAAAGAGGCGGGTATCGAAGGTTCGAAGGAAATCTTTTTTGCGGTAATCTCAACGACCGTTACGCTGGTATCCGTATTCCTTCCGATCGTATTTATGGAGGGGATGACCGGCCGGTTGTTCAAGGAGTTCAGTATTGTGATCGCCGGTTCCGTGACGATCTCTTCGTTTGTCGCCCTGACCTTCACGCCGATGCTTGCCACCAAATTACTGCGCAAGCGGGAAAAGAAAAACTGGCTGTATGTAAAGACCGAACCTTTCTTTGAAGGGTTGAATACTATTTATTCCCGGTCGCTCAATTATTTCCTGAGCCATAAATGGTGGGCTATCCCGATCGTGGTTGTCATGTTCGGCTCGATCGGATATTTCTGGAAAACGATCCGTTCCGAATTGTCACCGCTGGAAGACCGCTCTTCCATCTCCATCAATATGCGTGCCCAGGAGGGGGCCACCTTCGAGTTCATCCGCGATTATTCCGACCGGATAGCCGAACTGGCCGATTCCATTGCACCCGAACGCAAATTCCTGACGAACCGTGCTTCCAGCAGCAATGCCAATATCAGTGTAATTCTGCCGGACATCAAAGAACGCGAACGCTCACAGATGGAAATAGCCGAAAAACTATCGGCTGCCGTGAGAAAAGAGACTCAGGCACGCGCATTCGTTCAACAGCAGTCCACCTTCGGGGGACGCCGCGGAGGTATGCCGGTACAGTATGTACTACAAGCTCCCAGCCTGGAAAAACTGGCGGAACACCTGCCGACCTTCATGCAAAAGGTCAACGAAAGCCCTATATTCCAGATGGCGGACGTGAACCTGAAATTCACCAAGCCGGAAACGCGCATCGAGATCGACCGCGACAAGGCTTCTTCGCTGGGCGTCAGTACCCGCAACATAGCCCAGACATTGCAGTATGCACTGAGCGGGCAGCGCATGGGGTATTTCTATATGAACGGTAAACAATACCAGATATTAGGCGAAATCAACCGCCAGCAGCGTAACACACCGCTCGACCTGAAGTCGATTTACGTACGCAGCGACAACGGTTCGATGATCCAGCTGGACAATATGGTGTCATTGCTTGAAGACGTGGCACCGCCCCAGCTATACCGTTATAACCGTTTCGTTTCGGCGACGGTATCCAGCGGTCTGAACAAAGGCTATACCATAGGCGACGGCCTGGACGAAATGGACCGTATTGCGGCTGAGACGCTCGACGGCAGTTTCCGTACCGCCCTTTCCGGCGAGTCGAAGGAATTCCGTGAGAGTTCTTCTAGTCTGATGTTCGCCATGATCCTGGCGCTGCTGATGATCTATCTGGTGCTCGCCGCCCAGTTCGAGAGTTTCAAAGACCCGCTGGTGGTAATGTTCACCGTGCCGCTGGCTATTGCGGGTGCTTTGATGTTTATGAGTTATTCGGGTATCACGATGAATATATTCAGCCAGATCGGTATCATCATGCTGATCGGTCTGGTGGCGAAGAACGGTATCCTGATCGTGGAGTTTGCCAACCAGCGCCAGGAGGCGGGATTGAGTATGGCCGAAGCGATCCGTTCGGCATCCACACAACGTCTGCGTCCGATCCTGATGACCAGTGTGTCTACGATCCTCGGATTAGTTCCGCTGGTATATGCCAGTGGCGAAGGGGCACAGGGACGTATTGCGATGGGTGTTGCCGTTGTCGGCGGTATGTTGGTTTCCACCTTCCTGACCTTGTTCATCGTCCCCGCCATGTATAGTTTTATATCAACAGACAGAGCAAAAAAGATATGAGAAGAATCCTGATAACGATACTGGCTGTTTCTGCGGCTTTAGGTGCAAAAGCGCAGGAGGTGTACAGCCTGAAACAATGCATCGAAACCGGATTGGAACGGAATTATTCCATCCGTATCATACGTAACGAGCAACTGATCAGCGATAATAACGCCACACAAGGCAACGCCGGTTATCTGCCTACAATAGATTTAAGCGGCGGATTCAGTGGTACGGTCAACAATAACCGTAACAAACTATCTGACGGTACGACCGAAAGGGAAAACGGTGTGAACAGTGAAACGGGGAATATCGGATTGAACGTAAACTGGACGGTATTCGACGGCTTCGGCATCCAGGCCGAATACGCCCGCCTGAAAGAACTGAAAAAAATGGGTGAACTGGATACCCGCCTGACGATAGAAGATTTTGTCGCTACGCTTTCCGGCGAATATTATAATATGATCCGCCAGTATATCCGTCTGCGCAACCTGCGTTCTTCCCTGGACCTTTCCCGTGAACGTGTCCGCATCGCAGAAGAACGCTACCATATCGGTTCCGGTTCGCGAATGGACCTGCAACAGGCGCAGGTCGACTTCAACGCCGACAGTTCAAACGTGCTGAACCAGTTGGAGGTCGTCCACACTTCCCGTATCCGGCTGAACGAGCTGATGGCATTGGATAATATTGACGAACAGATCGCCTTAAAAGATTCGGTGATACGCCCGAACATATTCCTGGACGAAGTAGATCTCTGGCAAAGCACGCTGGCTTCGAATGCCTCCCTGCTGATCGCCCAGAAGAATCAGACACTCTCCGAGCTGGATTACAAGAAAGTAAAAAGCCGCGATTACCCGTATGTGAAGCTGAATGCCGGCTATGGCTACACAGCCAACTGGTACGAAGTAGGAGCAACCGACCTGCAACAGCGCTTAGGATTAAATTACGGACTGACTGTCGGATTAAACCTGTTCGACGGTTTCAACCGCCGCCGCGAACGGCGCAACGCCCGCATCCAGATAGAAAACAGCCAGCTGAAAAAGCAGGAACTGGAACTGGGCCTCCGTGCCGACATGAGTAATCTGTGGATGGCTTACCGGAACAACCTCGACCTGTGGAGCCTGGAAAAGGAAAACGTAATTGTCGCCCTCGAAAACCATCGCATCGCAATAGACCGTTACAAACTGGGTGAATTATCCGGCATCGAATTGCGTGAAGCCCAGATCAGCTTGCTGGAAGCCGAAGAACGGCAATCCATCGCCGAATATTCGACCAAACTCTGCGAAATCTCCCTCCTCCAACTGAGCGGCCAGATATTAACGTATGTGGCACCGGAGCCGGAGAAAGCTAGTTTTTAAAAACACCACAATATGATAAAAATACTTCTGTTAACCGATTTTTCCAGTGGCTACAGCCGGTCGCTTCTGGAAAATGTCGTTAGATATGCAAGGGAAGTCGGTCCATGGGCCTTTTACCGAATGCCCTTGTATTTCCGGGAACTTTATGGCGACGAAGGAGTTGTGGAATGGGCGAAAAAATGGGGAGCGGACGCAATCATCGCCCAGTTCTCGGATATAGACCTATCTGTTTTAAACCAGTTAAATATACCGATCATCGTTCAAAATTACAAAGAACGAAGCTCCGGTATTTCCAATCTGACGGGTGACTATTTCGGGACAGGTGTCATCGCTGCTAATTTTTTCCTGCATAAAGGCTATAAATCATTTGCTTACTATGGTCTGACAGATACAGTGTGGGGACGTGAACGTGGCGAAGGCTTCAAAAAGATCGTCAGCAACAAGGGGTATGAGGTTTATGAATTTAATAACCGGAAACGGGTACCCAGTGAAAAATGGTGTTTTGATGTCGAACAAGTAAGCAGATGGTTACTAAGCCTACCTAAGCCGATAGCCCTTTTTGCCTGTGACGACTATTATGCCTTACAAATTACCGAAGTCTGCAAGATGTATGATATCAGCATTCCCGAAGAAATCGCAGTGTTGGGTGTAGACAATGATAAATTATTATGTAATATCTCCGATCCTCAACTATCGTCCATTGAACTGGATATAGAAAATGGCGGTTATGAAGCAGGAAAACTACTTCATCAGTTTATAGAAAAGAAGATCATTGCACCAGTCGATATTATAATAAAACCTGTACGGATCGTCCCCCGTGCCTCTACGGAACGTTTTGCCGTATCCGACAGACATATAGAACAACTACTGCAATACATCGACAATAATTATCAGAATCCTTTATCAGTCGATGAACTGACTCAAATAGTACCTTTCTCAAGACGAGTGTTGGAAAAGAAATTTAAACGAGAAACCGGAACGTCCGTATACCAATACCTTCTGGATCTCCGCATAGAGAAATTCGCCGACCTGCTGATCACTACCGACCTGCCGCTGATCGAGGCTGCAACCCGGTCAGGCTTCACTGACTACAAAAATATTTCCCGTATCTTTACCAAAGCAAAAGAAATGACTCCTCTCCAATATCGGAAACGATTCACCCCTAAAAACAAATAAAACAAAGTCGACCCTTTATGAAGAGGTGTTCGTTTTTTAAGGTTTTTATTTCGCAATCGGTACCATGTGAGCTTATTTTTTATGCTTACTTTGTGTTGTTTGAACATTAAAACAGCACTATTATGAATGCAATATCATCATCAAACAGTAGAAAAGAGGTTAAGACAATCATCACTAACGGGAAATTGATCCTTTCGAGCGGAATCCTCGATAATGGTTATATCATTATCGAAAACGGTAAAATAACCGATATAGGGCAAGGTCAACCTCCATATAACGAGGCTAGTGAAGTCATCGATGCCAAACAACAGTATGTTTCCCCCGGTTTTATCGATCTGCACACCCACGGAGCCGGAGGCGCTGACTTTATGGACGGAACAGTAGAAGCTTATCTGACTGTGGCTAACACACATGCACGTTACGGTACAACCGCTTTATTACCCACTACACTGACTTGCCCCGATGAAGAACTTTTTCATACATTTGAAGTCTTCCGTAAAGCAAAGAAACAGAATAAAACCGGAGCAAAGTTCCTGGGTCTCCATCTGGAAGGACCTTATTTTTCTTATAACCAGCGGGGAGCACAAGATCCGGCAAACCTAAAAACTCCAACACCGGAACATTATACCAAGATATTGAATGCCACAGACGACATTGTACGCTGGAGCATAGCTCCGGAACTGGACGGTGCTATGGAATTAGGTCAATTACTCTGTGAAAAACAAATAATTCCTTCCATCGGGCATACAGACGCAATCTGTGAGGAAGTGATGGAAGCTCATAAATCCGGGTATTCCCTGATGACCCATCTTTATTCAGGAATGCAAACCGTTACTCGTCGTAACGCCCTCCGCTATGCAGGAGCCGTAGAAGCCGCATTCCTGATAGACGACATGGATGTCGAGATCATTGCAGACGGTATCCACCTTCCTAAAAGCCTGCTTCAACTCATTTACAAATTCAAAGGAACCGACAGGATCGCCCTGATAACTGATTCCATGCGCGGAGCAGGAATGCCAGAAGGTCAATACAAGCTGGGAAGCCTGAAAGAAGGACAAACCGTAATAGTAGAAGACGGCGTTGCCAAACTGCTTGACAGAAGTGCTTTTGCGGGTAGTGTAGCAACAGCCGACCGCCTTATCCGGACGATGGTGCAGCTTGCCGGAATCCCCTTAACGGATGCTGTAAAAATGATGACAGCCACACCCGCCCGTATCCTGCATATGGATGACAGAATGGGTTCCCTTGAGACAGGAAAAGAGGCAGATATCCTGTTGTTCGACGATCAGATAAAGATAACACGCACTCTCATAAACGGAAATACAGTTTATCAAATTTGACGTATTTTGAGGATTCTGTTTCGACAAGTGGGTAAAAATGAATAATTCATCTCCCTAAATTTGTCATATTGAGATTTACTAAAATTAAGTAATATGATAACAAGACGCAATTTCATAAAAAGAGCAGTAGCCGGAACAGCTATGCTATCATTCGGTGGCGTGTTACCGGAATTCAGTGCGAAAAGCTATGCGAACATAGTAGGAGCGAACGACCGGATTCAGATAGGATGTATAGGAGTGAATTCCCGTGGAGCCGCTTTGGCAAGGAATTTTGCCAAACAGGAGAACTGCATCATAAAACACATTTGCGATGTCGACTCCAGAGCTTTAAACAAATGTATTGCAGAAGTTTCCAAAATCAGCAATACGACTCCGAAAGGATATAAGGATTTACGTCTGTTGCTTGAAAAGAAAGATCTGGATGCAGTAGTGATAGCCACTCCCGATCACTGGCATGCTCCGGCAGCCTTACTGGCGATGAAGGCAGACAAGCACGTTTATCTTGAAAAACCATGTAGCCATTCACCGGAAGAAGGCGAAATACTGGTTCGTGCAGCACAAAAATACAATAAGGTAGTCCAGATGGGAAACCAGCGCCGTTCATGGCCTAATGTTGTGGAAGCTATCAATGAGATTAAAGCAGGAACCATAGGAAATGTCTTTTTCGGAAAATCATGGTACACTAACAACCGGGCACCCATCGGAACCGGGGAAAAAGCCCCCGTCCCTGACTGGCTTGACTGGGAGCTATGGCAAGGACCTGCTCCACGTACCGCTTACAGAGATAATATCATCCATTATAACTGGCACTGGTTTTGGCAATGGGGGACCGGAGAAGCCCTGAATAACGGCACACACATGATCGATCTGTTACGGTGGGGCATGGAACTCGATTATCCGACTAACGTACAATCGACCGGAGGACGTTACTATTACCAGGATGACTGGGAAGCACCCGATACACAGGTTATCAACCTGGACTTTGGCGGAAAGAAATCAATGATATGGGAGGGGCATTCCTGTAATTCTTTCAAAATAGAGGGGAACTCAGTCGGTGCACTTTTCTACGGGGAAAAAGCCAATCTATTGATAGGAGGCGGAAACCATTATAAAATCATGGATCATAAAAACCAGGTTCTCCGCGAAGTAGAAAGTAAAATACAGACTGACCCGCGTAACCGAATGGATCCGGCACAGCAACTGGATGCCATCCATATCCAGAACTTTTTTAATGCGATCAAAAAAGGAGAGCAACTTAATGCCGGGATAGAATCCGGACATATAAGCACGCTTCTCGTACAACTGGGAAACATCGCCCAACGTTCAGGAGAAAGACTGGAAACCGATCCTGAAAACGGGCATATCAAAAACAAGCTGATAGCAGATAAATACTGGTCGAGAAACTATCAGGAAGGCTGGGAAATGAAATTATAAATACAGTTTATATGTCAGAGAACAATCACACAACAGAAAAACAAAATGTCATAATCGGAATCGCCATCATCGGTGTCGTATTCTTTATTATCGGCTTTGTATCATGGGTCAATTCTATATTGATTCCTTATTTCAGGATAGCTTGTGAATTAACGAACTACCAATCGTATTTTGTTACGTTCGCCTTCTATATAGCCTATCTGGTCATGTCGGTCCCAGTGGCCTATTTACTGAAAAAAACCGGTTATAAAAAAGGAATGATGTACGGATTCTTCTGCCTGGCAGCAGGCGCATTGCTTTTTATTCCGGCAGCATTGAACAGGACTTACTGGATTTTTCTAACCGGTCTGTTTACTATGGGAACCGGATTGTCGGTCCTTCAGGCGGCAGCCAATCCTTATATCACTATTATAGGTCCCATTGAAACAGCTGCCCGTCGTATCAGCATAATGGGGGTATGTAACAAATTCGCCGGTATAGTCTCTCCTATCATATTTGCAGCAGTCGTACTAGGCAAAAGCCAGGATATCCTGGAATCCGTAGAATCAGGACTGTTGAGCGGGATAGCCAAGGAGGCAGCCCTCAATGAACTGATACGTGGAGTCATACTTCCCTACAGCATACTCAGTCTCTTACTCCTGTTTATCGGTCTATTCATCTATAAATCGAAACTACCCGATATCAACCCGGAAGAAGAGAATGAAGAGGTGGCGACCGCCAACTGCAATAAGACCTCTGTTTTCCAGTTTCCTTATCTGATACTTGGAGTATTGGCATTATTCCTACATGTCGGAACACAAGTCGTAGCCATAGATACGATCATCAGCTATGCAGGTTCCATGGGAGTCGGCCTGCTGGATGCCAAGTTCTTCCCATCCTACACACTCGGAGCAACTATATTGGGTTACCTGTTGGAATAGTATTGATCCCCAGATATATTTCACAAAAAAATGCATTGATAGTCTGCACTGTATTGGGATTGATCCTCTCTTTCGGAGTCATTTTCGCTCATACGAACATTTCCTTGTTAGGTCATAATGCCGGTCTATCCATTTGGTTCCTGGCTTCCCTGGGACTCCCCAACTCACTGATTTATGCAGGTATATGGCCTCATGCTATACGTAATCTGGGACGTTTCACCAAAATAGGTTCATCCATGTTGGTCATGGCCCTCTGCGGGAATGCGATCCTCCCGCTCGTCTATGGCAAACTGGCAGATATAACATCCCTGCAAACCGGCTACTGGGTATTAATACCTTGCTATATATATCTGATCTGGTACGCCGTCTTCGGATACCGCATTATGAACTGGTCATTAAAGAAATAAATAAAAACAAAAGTAAAATGATACACTTTAAAAACAACAAGCTTACTGTACAGGTATTCACTGACAGGCAATCTATGGGAACGAACGCTGCATCGGATGTCGCACAAACGATCCGTGAGTTATTACGAAACAAAGACGAAATCAATATGATCTTTGCAGCCGCTCCTTCCCAAAATGATTTCCTGGCAGAACTTATTGCCGACAGCACGATCGAATGGAACCGGATCAATGCCTTTCATATGGATGAATATATCGGCTTAGAGCCGGATGCCCCGCAAGGATTCGGAAATTTCCTGGGAGAACATATATTCAGAAAAGTTGACTTCAAACAGGTCTACTACATACAAATGACAAAAGACCATTTCGAACAGGAATGCGAGCGCTATACCCGGTTACTTTCCGAAAGAACAATCGATATTATCTGCATGGGAATAGGCGAGAACGGACATATCGCTTTCAACGATCCCCATGTAGCCGATTTCAACGACAAAGCCTGGATGAAAGTGGTCGACCTTGCTCCTCAATGCAGGCTACAACAAGTGCACGACGGCTGTTTTCCATCACTTAACGAAGTTCCTCATCAGGCATTCACGCTCACCATCCCTGTCCTGATGTCGGCTACATATACTTTTTGCATAGTCCCGGCTACAACAAAGGCACAGGCTATCTACAACACACTGTACGCTCCGGTAAGTGAAAAATATCCATCTACGATTCTACGCAATAAAGAAAATGCCCGGCTATATCTGGATATGGACAGCGCATCTCTTTTACCTGAGAAATACAGGATAATAAATAATAACTCCTAAAAGATAATCCTATGAAACGAAATGTATTATTACTACTTATTTTCCAATTGCTCACAGCTTTCGGACTCCAGGCACAGGAGACTATCAGGCTGGGCATTATCGGGTTAGACACCTCCCACTCCGAGGCTTTTATTAAGTTGATCAACGGAGAGAACCAGGCACCCGATTACGTCGGTTTTAAGATAGTAGCCGCTTATCCCTACGGATCGCAAACGATCGAATCCAGCTACAACCGCATACCTAAATATACGGAGACAGCTAAAAGTCATGGAATACAAATAACCTCATCCATAGCAGAACTACTAAAACAGGTAGACTGTGTCTTACTGGAAACAAACGACGGGACCTTACATCCCGAACAGGCAACAGAAGTCATAAAAAGCGGTAAATCGTTGTTCATAGACAAGCCTGTAGCCGCCCGTCTTTCCGATGTTCTGGCAATCTACAAACTGGCGGAAGAAAAACAAGTGCCCATATTCTCCTCTTCGGCACTACGTTTCTCTCCACGAAATTCAGAACTGAGAAACGGAAACGGCCCGGAAGGAAAGGTTGTCGGAGCAGACTGCTATTCACCCTGTACAAACGAACCTTCACATGCGGGATTCTTTTGGTACGGGATCCATGGAGTAGAAATATTATACACCCTGATGGGAGCAGGATGCCAATCCGTCACATGTACTTCCAATGAAGGTTCCGATGTCGCTGTAGGTGTTTGGGAAGATGGTCGCATAGGGACTTTTCGAGGACTAAGGAACAGTTCTCATTCCTATGGCGGTACGGTCATTTGTGAAAAGAAAGTTGTTCCTGCCGGAGGATACGAAGGGTATGAAGGACTATTAAAATCGATCCTCACATTCTTCCGGACAGGCAAAGCCCCCGTCAGCCCGTCAGAAACGATAGAGATATACACATTCATGGAAACAGCCAATGAAAGTATACGGCAAGGCGGCAAACCGGTAAATACAAAAGATATTTATAATAAAGCATTATCCCTGGTGAAAAATTAGGAAGTTTATTAATCTTAAAAGTACGATGGTATGAAAAAAATCAACAATGGAAAAAGACTGGCATTCGATCTATTACTTATGGCCTTCCTGCTTATGACCATAGTACCAGTTTTTGCAGCAGAGACAAATAACATTCCTTCTGCCACTCAACAAAAACAAGCAGTCACAGGTATCGTCACCGACAACAAAGGAGAAGTGATACCCGGTGTAAATGTAATGGAAAAAGGGACTACCAACGGAGTTATAACGGACGTTAACGGTCATTACACCATAACCGTTACAAATGAAAATGCAGTATTGGCATTCTCCTTTATCGGGTACGTAACGAAAGAAGTCCCTGTAAAAAGGCAAAAGACACTCAACATCAGCCTGGCAGAAGAGATCCTGAATCTGGAAGAGGTTGTCGTGGTTGGATACGGTGTACAAAAGAAAAGAGACCTGACAGGTGCCGTGACCCAGGTAAAAGCGACTTCACTGGAAAAAGAACGTCCCGCTACCGTTCAGGATATCCTTAGGGCAAACGTTGCCGGCTTGAATATCGGACTCGATAACTCAGCGAAAGGCGGCGGTAGCATGGAGATTCGCGGAAAACGTTCGATCAAAGCCAGCAACGAACCCTTATTGGTGGTAGACGGTATTATTTACTACGGAAGCCTCGATGAAATCAATCCGAACGATATCGCCCAGATCGACGTATTGAAAGATGCCAGCTCGGCAGCCGTTTATGGTGCCAAATCTGCAGCCGGAGTCGTGCTGATCACAACGAAAAAAGGATCGGCTGAAAAACCTACCGTCCAATTCAATGCCAGCGTCGGCATCTCCACCCTGGCGAAGAAGATGGATGTTTACAACCCACAGGAATACCTTGCATGGCGCGAAGATGTGCAGGAAAGTATCTTCGAAGATCATAAACCGGGAGAATTTTCAGACCCCAACAACCTTCCGGCAGGTGTAACCCTGGAAGACTGGATCTCCTATCGTCCCACTACCGGCAACTACACCTATGACTGGCTCGTCCGCCTGGGACTGTTCGAACCGGAGCTTGATAACTATTTTGCCGGAAGAACATTCGACTGGTATGATGAAACATATCAGAAAGCATTCCGACAAGATTATAATGTCAACATTTCAGGAAAGAAAGATAAAGTCAGTTATTACTGGTCATTGGGTTACCTGAACAATGAAGGTATTGTTATCGGTGATAAATACAAATCTTATAGAAGCCGGCTGAAACTGGACTTCGATGTAACCTCTTGGCTGTCAGCCGGTGTCAATGTACAATATTCTTATCGTGACCAGGGAGCTATCCCACGCAGTGTGAACCAGATATGGGCAAATACTCCCTATTCCACTCCGACAGATCTGGACGGTAACCCGATGCTGTATCCGACAGGTATAGACAATGCCAGTTCCATTAACTCGGCTTATAACGATTCATTCATAGACCGTTCGGCGATACGCAATTCCTTCACCGGAAGCATGTATGCCAAAATAAAACTGCCGTTCGGTATTTCTTATCAGGTAAATTTCTCTCCCCGCCTGTTACTGTACAACTACAGGAACCACCGCTCTTCACAACATCCTGTATGGAAATCATTCGGCGGAGATGCGCAGCGAAGAAGTGAAATGTCCTACAACTGGCAGGTGGATAACCTGATCCGTTGGGAACATACATTTGCCCAAAAACACCAGGTAGAAGTGACCTTGTTACAGAATGCTGAAGAAAACCAATCCTGGCAGGAAATACAGACTACTCAGCAATTTGCCCCCAGCGACATACTGGGTTATCACAGAATGCAGGCAGGTACGGTACCGGCAATCTCCAGCAACGACACCAGAAATACCGGCGATGCCCTGATGGGACGCTTGTTCTACTCGTTCGACAAAAAATATATGCTTACAGCATCCGTCAGACGGGACGGTTATTCGGCATTCGGCGTATCCAATCCGCATGCGACTTTTCCTTCTGTTGCTCTCGGATGGGTATTTTCAGAAGAACCGTTCTTCAAATTCCCCGCAATGGACTTCGGTAAACTGCGTGTATCCTGGGGACAAAACGGAAACAGGGATATCGGTATGTACGCAGCTTTAGCTGAAATGAAAACGGACCAGTACATTTATCAGACCCTGAATGGTAATATAGACCTGTCCAACTCCGTATACGTAAGCACAATGGCAAACAAAGACCTGAAATGGGAAACAACCAGTTCCTTTAACTTCGGTCTTGATTTCGGATTCCTCGACAGCCGCATTTCCGGTAATATCGACGTGTACAAAATGGTTACTTCCGACCTGTTGATCAACCGCAGCCTCACGGAAACAATCGGTTTCGGTGAAGTTATGGCCAACCTGGGCGAAGTTCAGAATACAGGTTTTGAACTTTCCCTAAGGACTTTGAATATCGATGCAAAGAACTTCCAGTGGAATACCACATTTAATTTCTCTTTAAACCGTAACAAAGTAAACCATCTATACGGCGATTATGAAAATGTACTGGACGACAACGGAAATGTCATCGGACGGAAAGAGATGGACGATATCAAGAACGAATGGTTCATCGGAAAGGATATCAGTTCCATCTGGACATACAACGTTATCGGTGTATGGCAGGAAAATGAAGCCGAACAGGCTGCTGAATATGGTCTTCGCCCAGGAGATATGAAGATCAAGGATGTGGACGGCAATAAAATCTATGATAACAACGATAAGGAGTTTATCGGATACAAAACACCGCGTTTCCGCTGGACCCTTCGCAACGAATTCACCTTGTTTAAAAACTGGAACCTGTCCTTTATGCTTTATTCTTATTGGGGACATAAAGCGCCTTACCAGCGTGCAAAGCATTTCGAAGCCGGTACATTGACAAAGACCAACTATTTCAAGATCCCTTACTGGACTGCGGAAAATCCGACCAACGAGTATGCCCGCTTATATTCGGATGACAAGAATATCGGAGCGAACTTCTATCGTTCCCTGTCATTCATCCGTCTGGATAATATATCCATAGGCTATACCGTACCTAAATCATTCCTGAACAAATTCAAAATAGAGGGAATGAACATCTACGGAACGATCAAGAATGTAGGTTGCTGGGCTCCGGACTGGGAATATTATGACCCGGAAGCATACAACGCCGACAGCCCCAATACCGTAAGCAGTACCAATCGCACCTATACACTGGGTGTCAATGTAACATTCTAATGTCTAACTAAATAATACTATTCAGTCATGAAAAAAATAATATATGCTATTCTGACAACAATGCTTCTGGCAACAGGTTGTAGCGAATCCTGGTTAGATCCGGATCCATTATCTTTCTACTCTCCGGGAAATACCTTGATCGATAAAGAAGGAATGTTGAGTTCCGTTACGGCATGCGACCGTTTACTTAGGGAAGAGTTCGTAGGACAACATTCTCCCATACTGACCGCTATGATCTTTTCAGAGCAATGCGTTTTGGGAACGACTGATATCTCCGGTCCCGCCCAGAACCTGAATGAAAAGATCCTGCCGACAGCAAATAATAACTGGGACCAGACAAACCGTATGTACTGGTACTGGACCAACGATTATCTCGGCATACGTTACGCCAATACTGTAATAACCCGAATAGACGATGCGACATACGAATCCGAAAGCGAACGAAACAATATCCTGGGTATGGCATTATGGCACAGAGCCTTCCGCTACTACCGGCTTTGTATGTTATTCAATGATATTCCCGCCGTCTTCACGGAGGTGGAAACTCCCGTTACCAACTTATGTTCGGTGGAGCGCGATGGTATCCTGAAGAAGATCAAATCGGATATGGAATTTGCAGTTCAATGGGTTGCGGAAGATAATAGCAGAGGACGCATCTCCAAAGGAGCCTGCTATCATCTGCTAGCCAAAATCTGCCTGACCCTGGGAGATTTTGATGAAGCCATAAAAGCAACCAATGCCGTTATCGACGGAGGACGTTACAGTTTAATGACTAATCGTTTCGGCGTTGACGTTACCGACAACACCAAAAATGTACTTTGGGATCTGCACCGTCCGCTGAATAAAAACAGCACAGAGAACAAAGAAGTCCTACTGGCAACACTGGACCGGTATGAATACCAGACAGCAAAATCATCCCAAAAGACACTGGCTATGCGTAACTTTCTCCCGTTCTGGGCCAACACGACCAATCGTATCCAAACTCCCGACGGCAAACCGGGTATGTCCGACAAACGCCTGAAAGAGCCGGAACTGGATTATAATGGTATTTACGGACGAGGTATCGGACGTTGCCGCCTGACATGGTACAGCTCCAATGCCGTCTGGGACGACAGCAACGACCTGCGGCATACCCCCGGAAACTGGATGAAAATGACAGATCTTGTCTATAACAATCCGGACCTGAAAGGTACACCGTACTACCATCAGCCAATACGCTTGTGGAGCGACGACGGACAATTATTATGTATCGACACCTTGAGGAATTGGGGAGAATGGGCACATTACAAACTCTACATCGAGGATCCCGATGCCGCCACAGCAGCCCAGTACAACGGTGGCTATTCGGACATGTATATCATGCGCCTGGCAGAGACTTATCTATTACGTGCCGAAGCCTACCTCTGGAAAGACGATCCGGCTTCAGCAGCGCGTGACATCAATATCGTTCGTGCCCGTGCCGGTGCAGCACCGCTAAGTCCGGGAGAAGTAAATATGGAAACCTTACTGGACGAACGCACACGTGAACTTTTATATGAGGAAAACAGGAAAATAGAACTGACCCGTATTGCACTGTTGTATGCAAGAACCGGCAAATCAGATTACAAAGGTCGGAGCTATAGTATGTCTACATTGTCACAAAATAACTATTTTTACGACCGGATCATGGACAGAGGTAATTTCTACAATAAAGGAGTGAAGGCACTGAATGGCGCTGAATTTAAAATGAGCCCTTATCATATCTGGTGGCCGGTACCACAGAATGATATCGACGGAAACTCATCCGGACGTATCAACCAAAATCCCGGATATACAGGTGCCGAACTAAACATAACTCCATTGGCAGAAGTTCCCGAATCCGGTTTATCTACCATGTAAACACATGACTAACAAATAAATATAAATATGAAAAATACATTCATTAAGTCTATACGCAGCTTGAAGACCATAGGTATACTCTTCCTGGCATTCTTCCTGCTATGTCCGTCTGTTTATTCATCGCCTTTGGCGATGAATAAACATGATTTTGCCATCAAAGGATTTCACATTGACCTCCGTTGCGAGGTAATGACAATGCCCGCCCTCAAGAACTTCGCGAAGGAACTGGCTGAATTCGGAATCAATACGATCATTATGGAATGGGAAGGTTCTTATCCTTATGATAAGCATGCCACCATCTCCAACAAATATGCCTATTCCCGCGAAGAGGTCCGGTCATTCGTCTCTTATTGTTCAACGCTCGGCATTGATGTCATTCCCCTGTAGAATTGCTTCGGACATGCCGAATACATTCTCCGCCACGACCGGTATGCTCATTTGAAAGAGGACAGGAAAGAAGTTTCCCAGGTTTGTCCCATGAAGATAGACGAATGCAAAGAAGTATTCACAGAAGTCTTCAAAGAAATGGCAGAGTTGCATCCCTCCCGTTATTTCCATATCGGAGGAGATGAAACTTATCTACTGGGCAGTTGTAAAGCCTGTGCAGAGAAAGTCAGGAAAGAAGGTAAATCGAAATTATTCGTCGATTACGTGAAAGCCATGTGCGAGATCGTTGAATCGATGGGTAAACAACCCGTCTTATGGGCGGATATTATCCTGAAATATCCGGAAGCATTGCATGAATTGCCCAAAGATATCATCTATGTGGATTGGAATTATGGATGGGATCGCGATCATTTCGGAAATATGGATAACCTGTTCAATGCCGGAGTCACCTTTTGGGGAGCACCTTCCATACGCAGCCATCCCGACAACATCTATCTGACCCAGTGGGAAAAGCATTTCAATAACCAAAAGACATTCATTCCTTACGCCCGTAAAGCTGATTATCAGGGAGTGGTTATGACATCCTGGTCCACATCGGGCACTTACGGATTCAGCTACGACACCAATTGGGAAGTCATCGGGATGTTTCCTGTCAGATATGTATATCCGCTTTCGGGCTTCCGCATATTAGTTGCCGCCTATGGAGAGTCCCTCAAAAATGAAGAACCGATCGACCCGCAAGCCTTCGTCGTGAAATATGGACAGGAACGTTTTGGCTTCACTCCGGAAGAAAGTAAACGAATGTGGCAGATATTAAAAAGTCCGCAGGAAACGATCGTCAGAGGAAAAGACCCGAAAGGTACATCCGTGAAAGAGGTAAAAGCAGAAACCATCGCCCTACAAAAACAACTGGCTTCCCTAAAACCGAAGAATAACATACCAGAGTTTGAACATCTGCGCTTAATGTTCGACCTGCGCGTACAATACCTGACATTCAAAGAGATAGAAAACAGATACGAATCCAGTCGGTTTGAACGGAACCAGGCGGAAACATTTATCAAAGAGCTCGAACCTCTTATCATCGAGGCCCGAAAACTGGATAAACGTTTCCTTACCCTGAACAAAGGCTTTCTCCATGATGAAGAAATTGCCGAGATAAACCGTACACGCAACAATAAACTGAACACGATGTACGAGACGCTGATTAAAATGACCCATTAAATCCTTTCTTATGGAACCAGAAGAGAAACTGACCAGACGCAACTTTTTATCCGGCGTAGCCACTATCGGTTTAAGTAGTACGCTCGGTTCCGGTCTGCTATTTACCTCTTGCTCAGAAAAGGGGAAGCAGGTGCCGTTACACCCTGTCGAAGAACTCTATATACCCGAACTACCGGACAAAGCGATCGACGGGAAACCAATCAAGGCAGCTTTGATCGGATGCGGCGGAAGAGGCATAGGAGCAGCTTTCAACTTTCTCGATGCAGGAAACAACCTGTCTATCGTTGCACTGGCCGATCTCTTTCCGGATAAACTGGAAGCCGGGAGACAACGGCTGAAGGATGGGAAAAACGTCCGTATCCCGGATGAGATGTGCTTTACCGGTTTCGATGCCTATCGAAAAGTGTGTGAACTACCGATAGACCTTGTGCTGATCGCATCCCCCAACTGCTTCCATCCCGGGCACATGAAATATGCGATTGAAAAGGGAAAACACGTATTCGTTGAAAAACCGGCAGCCATCGATCCGGCAGGTTACCGTACGTTCGTAGCCGCGGCAAGACAAGCGGCGAACACAGGTATCAACATCCTGCCCGGTACGCAATACCATTTCGACCGGCCGTTTGTCGCCTCTTACCAAAAGGTACAGGAAGGACTTATCGGTTCTATTATATCGGGATACGCCTATTATCATACAGGACGTGACCAATATATCGTTCGTCGTCCGGAATGGACCGATATGGAATATATGATCCGCGGACATTTCAACTGGAACTGGGTGAACGGCGACCAGATCAGTAACATGCTGATCCACTGGATAGATGTTTTCAACTGGTTCACGCAACTCAAACCGGTTAATGTCATTGCCTATGGTTCCAGGATTCGTAAGAATATAGGCAATGTATACGACAATTTCAGCATGCACTTCGAATATGAAAACGGAGTAATGCTGGAAGGAATGGTCCGAAGGATAGACGGTTGTGACAATGGTGCCGGGATTGTCATTCAGGGGGAAAAAGGATCGTGGCATAGCAGCGACTTTTCCATCCGTAACAGAAACGGGGAAACAATCTGGAAATACGATCCGGAAGCTGCCAAGTCGAAATTCAAAGTACACGACATGTATACCCTTGAACACATCATGCTGGTCGATCATATCCGGAAAGGGACAGTGCTGAATATAGCCGAAACGGCTGCCACATCTGCCTTAACCGCCGTCATGGCACGGGAATCGGCCTATACAGGAAAAAGATACACATGGCAGCAAATTTCATCGTCTCCCCTGAACATGTTACCGGAACAAATGGCATTGGTCAACGTAGACTTGAAACAATTCGGCGTACCTCTCCCCGGCACCGCGTTCATTGCGGATGATTGACTGGTCATCATAAGCATAGAACACCTTATGAGGGGCAAGACCATTAGTACAGTTTATCATAAAACACATTAAACCATTGTAAAACAAAGAATAGACATCATGCAGCAACCCCAGACGGTCTCGTTTAAAATCTGAATTGATATTAAATTTGTTTTAAGCGGAGCCTCCTTTTTACCTGATAATTTCATTGCCGTTTTAATTAAAGTTGCTCTAGGAGGCTAAGAATATCAAAATTCAGCATGTGCAAATTCAACATTCTATTTTGGGATGGTTTTGGTAGAGGAAAGAGAATAAAAGTACTACATTTTCTGTACTAATGGAATGTAGTAAAAAATGTAGTACTTTTTGTAGTAGTTTTTTTTTACTACATTTTTTGTACTATTGGTATTATTGGTGGTTTTGTTTGGAGAGTGTTGTTTATGAATATAATTTTATGGCAATAATCAATAAATAGAATTAAGGTTATGAGACTATTATCAAAAATAGAAACATGGAGACAAAAACAATTAAGAAAAAGAGTAGTCCTAAAACTACTCTCAAATCCTAATCATAAGCCTGACAGAGGAGAAACTTCTGATTTAGTAGATAAAATCATATCTTATATCAATAACGATGATCATTTCTCGGCCTGTAACTAAAAGAACTTGGTAAAGTAGATTTGTTCTCGTTATCAACCGAAGGAAACACAACCGGAACACTAAAAGAGATGTTTGTATTAGATGTATTTCCATCTGATAAGGTCTTATTTCCTCCTAAACCAAACGAACCTAACATGACTCCTATTCCGGCCTTGTCTTCTGAGTTGGAGGTATTTGTCAATGCGATATTGAAATCAACATCTTGTACAACATGTCTTTTGTTTTTCAGTATGACTGTCGTGTAATCTTCTGATTTTATATCTCTAGGATTAATCGCGCAATCCGTGTCTTTTAACTCTTCCTGAGCTTCTCCTATCCCTTGTACAATTTGAATCAGAGTCTCTTTTATAAAATCTTTGAGTTCCATTCACTTATATTTATAGCTTCCGCTGGTTAAAACAATCTGTGCATACTTCCCAATACTGCATAAACCTTACGAATCATATTGACAGGAATATCTTGATCGCTGTATTCCGGATTTTTATTTGTAGGTATCAAGCGAATAAAACCATCTTTGTTCGAACGCCCCATGCGTTTAATGGTTCGATAACTATTAGTGATAAACCCATACACTTCTCCATATGGTAGATACTCAATCGGATCAGTCATTTCCTTCATCGCTATAAAGTCGCCACTATTTAACTCTGGTTCCATAGAGTGACCGGTTATGTTGCACCAAATAACACCTTCTTTATTATAGGGTTCAAAGTTGATGTAGTAATCAGGGGTTCGGGTTTGATCATTGAGAACAATATCAAAACCGCCAATGAAATCTACATTATAATAAGGTGCTCCTTTGCATTCATAATTAACCTCTGGGGTAGATGTTTTTTCTTTTAGCATGGAACCACGACCAGTAAGAAGCCAAGACTCCGAATAAAGGGGATAATTTTCAACTATAGACTGAAGCCACTTTGACTGAATATCCGTTCCATTATTTATGGCCCTGGATAACACTCCCTTGCTCGCCCCTATAATCTTTTCAAATGCTGTAATCTTGACCCCCTCATTTGCAGCTATTTGTTCAATACGATGTAAAATTGTCTCCATGTTTGTTGAAAATTATCTTCGTTATATTTGTTTAGTTGAAAATTATCAACTAATATTGCATCGTGTTTCTGTAATGAAACACGGCGATAAAGATATGAAAAGGAATTGTTAAACACAAAAAATCAAAGAATATGGCAGATGTATTGGTAAAAATTGGAGTAAGCAAGTTGCTTCAGGATCGTTTCGGGGTTAGTGCTCCTACGGTTCGTAAGGCGCTGAGAGGGATTACGAAGTCTGAACTGGCTAATCGGATCAGACAGGTAGCAATTAAGGAGTATGGCGGAAGAGCCGAAAAGACGGAACGGGTTATTATTTATAAATAGTAACAATTGTATAGATATGCCTACGGAATTTGAATTCAGAAATTTTACAGAACTACTTACTGTGATAGAAGATGTATCAAACATTTATATAGGTGAGGAAGGTATTTGTATAAAAATGGCACCAACAAACCTGCCAGGGATATACAGATTCCAGCTATGGCAATGTTGCGATTGCGAATTTCACGATGGATGCGATCTACCTCTATTAGTCCGTCATAAGTCAGTGTTGGAGTCAGAAAACCAGAAGATGGTGGATAATAATGAAAAGAAGTCCTTTTATAATTACCCACAGCTCCTCCTCCGAAAGTTTTTTTGTAGGTTAAAAAGTTTTTTTCTTTTAGCCTTTTACAAAATTTCAGATACTGCTTATAGCAAGGATCACTTGTATGACAAAGAGGTTCCCCCTCTTTCAAAGAAGCTATTTTAAGTAATAACTTTTTTTCATTCATAATACATTTTCAGTTAGATGGCCTAAAGTTAGGCGTATAAACCATAACCTCCAACTATTCCCGTCAAGAAAGTTAAAGGCTTGCAGATGCCGGATCGGGTCCGGCGACGGGACAACTAGATAATATTAAACTTACTGACATGAAATCATTGATAATAATACTAATGGCACCTTTTATGCTAATAGGAACCCTATATAGCATACATACTATCACATCAAATATGGATAACGGAAAACCTATTCCCTGCTTAGCATGCGGAATAATAATTCTTGTGATCATCTGGCTAGTGAAAATGGCAAATATTCCGGAAGAAGACTATAAAAAGATTGATCGGCTTTTTAAAAAGCTGACTGATGAAGATAAACAATCAAAGTAGGTTTAGGCAAGATTGGTTTAGGTTTGAATCGGTACGAGGCCCGCGGTACGAGGCCCGCGGTACGAGGGCATCCCGGATAACTCAGCAGGTAGAGTACGGCGTTTGGCTATTGTCAAACGCTATGGTGTCCCAGGTTCGAATCCTGGTCCGGGAACTAATAAAAAAGTAATTAAGCGATGAATATCGGACTGGATGACATAATTGTACGGACGTTTCAAAACACACCGACGGTGTGGGTGTCGGAGCGGTTTATTTGCAATACGCTCGGGAGTGGAATGGATGAATATTTACGGACCGCAGGACGCAGAAATTATAAATCATCCGTTTCTCCCTGCCACCGTACCAAAGACATTTTACCGGTAACCGGTAAATCCTGGCGTTACGCCCGAATCGACGGTCGTTTTTACTACGATTACGATTATATCCCTGACCGGAAAGATACTCAATATCGTTCCCGGTTGGGAGATAAAGATACATTGCTTCACCTGGCTGATATGGCTAAGGCTGAGAATCGTGAAATTAGTCTGAAAGAAGCTGAAGAGTATCTGATCCGGAAGGTGGCAAACCGAATAGACCAGTCAGATATTATATATTACCAGTTTACTCCGGTCAAGGGCGTGTGCAAATTTAATCATGCCCAGGCTCGTGATATGGCCGAGGCTCTCCAATGGCTCCGTGTTGCTCGTGAGATGACGGAGAATAAGAGTTATCAGGAACTGGATATTAAACGCCAGGAAGATTTCTTCAATCTATGTGGTTCAATCCTGCACTCACGGAAGTTATACGGTTTTACAATCACTACCGGTGGCAGTTTCCGTAAGAAACTGATCTATTTCCCTACAGACGAAGAAGGACAGCGTGAATACATGATTTCCGGCCGTTGGGGTAACGACAATGCCCGCAGGCTTGGCCGTGAAAAGCTGGTTGATGTTGAAACAGGTGAAATATTTACTATCGATGTGCATCAGGCCATTATCTGCGATCTGTGGATGAATATCGGAGGAACAGGCAAAGGCAGTAAGATTGAACTTTGGCAGCAATATCAGGAGGATATTAGCTTTATGGGCTATGAACCGCTCAGCTATTCAACCTTCTGTCATTACACCAACTCATATGATACCCGCTTCAAGACTTGCAAGGAACGTCATGGGGAGAAGTATTTCAATTCGACTTACCTTCCTTATGTCACAAGCAAAAAGCTTGCGTATGCCAACTCTTTATGGTGTGCGGACGGTTCCGGTACAATCGGTTACCAGTATCGGGATGCCAAAGGCAAACAACGCTTGATGCGCCTGTATGTAATGGTGGTCAGCGACGTTGCCACGGGTAAGATCGTCGGCTGGTGTCCGTCATTGCCCGGACAGCATTCGGAGTCCGATTATATGTTGAAAGAGGCTATGATGATGGCCCTAAAAGGCTGCGATAAACGCGAAGTCATGGAGTTTATCAGTGATAACGGCCCTGTATTTTCTTCCGGAACCGGTCAGGCTCTCCTTGATCTTGTTTGCCGCCATCACAGAAGCATCGAGCCAGGAAACTCGCAGGCAAACTACGGAGAAACACAATTCCGTCTGTTTAAAAAGCGTCTTCGTCGCCTTGACAACTGGATGGGGACAAGCTGGGATGCCAAGAATATTGAAAATATGAACAATGAAGATTATGTCAATATGGACGCGTTCCCTACTTACGAAGAAGCTATTGCACAACTGGAAGGTAAAATAAACGACTGGAATAACGAAAAAACTCATACAGGTGTTACACGCAGTCAATTGTATGCCGAAAACATGCATCCTGATTGTAAAGAGATAGACGAACGCGTTTGGCGTAGACTTGATGGTCGTTACAGCCCTCAGGAAATAACGCGCCAGCGTTCAACGATAATACTTGAAAAACAAAAAGTAAAATACAAATTCGATATACCTGATTTTGAAGTGTTGGGTGAGATTGTTCAGGAATATCTGGGGTATGCCAACAAGGTTGAAACAGATATTTATTGGGACGACGAAAGTGCCGATGTCTATACGAAAGACGGACGGTATATGTTCACATGCTACACTACTCCTAAAGCAACCACCAGTCATGCAGAAGCCACGGATGAAGGTATGGCTGCAATCGGTAAAGGTATGATCCGTAAGGCTAAAACACACAAGAAAGTGAATGATTTCACCGAAAATGTCAAAACCGTTGCCGAAGCCCTCTACAACGAGTATCCTGAACGCTACGGTAACGTTTGCCGACAGACCAAACATGCTAAGGAACGTTCGAATGAAGAACGGGAAAAAGCTTTAGAAGCCAAAGCAAAGCAGAACTCGCAAAAGGCTCGCAAAAAGCCGACAGCTGTAACTGCTGACACTAGCGGTGACATGAACGAATACATGAAAATGAGAGAGAAACTATATAAAAATTAAACTTATATGATTACAGTAGAACAAAAAGAACAGATCGCCCAGGCTACGATCGATTATGCTATATCCAATGGCTGGGTGAGTGATAAGACGACTGGTGTAAACCAGATGGCCCAGTTTACCAAGGTGAACGTCGCTTATATTTCGCACATCATGCGCATGGATTTTACCTACCGGGATTCCAAGGCAAATGTAGACAAGCCTATTGCCGATCGTTGGTTTGTGCAGATCGCTGATGCTATAGGCGTAAAGCTGGTAAAAGATTATTGGCCCCATATCGATACGCCTCAGTTCAAAGCGATCGACCTGGAACTGCGTGAAGCTTTGGCAACAAGTGCCACCCGTGTACTGATCTGCGAGAGCGGTAGTGGTAAGACATATACAGTCAACCGTTTTCGGAAAGAATATCCGAACCGGGTATTTGTGATAACATGTCATCACTATGATACTATCAATGACTTGATCGAAAAAATGGCGGAAGCTATCAATTATAAACTTTATGAATCCCGTACCAGCCGCAAATTGTCCGGAATAAATTTGCAGTTATACCTAATGGGGAAAAACGAAGGGAAAAAACCTATGTTGATTTTCGATGAAGCTGAAAATCTTACATTGAATACCTTCCAGATGCTGAAAGCTATGTATGACACACTCAAGTGGACTTGTGCTACTGTCCTGATCGGCACAGATCAGTTGATGACGATAATGGATAAGCTGAAGAGCAAGAATAAACCGGGTATGCCTCAGTTCTATCGTCGTTTCAAGGCCGGTATTCGCCATATTGTTCCGATGGACAAGGACTTTAATATTTTCTTGAACGACCTTCCTTTTCCTTCTTCTTTCAAGAAAACAATCAGGGGCATTTGCGAGAATTATGGAGAGTTGCATGATTTCCTTGTTCCTGCCATGCGCGAAGCTGATGAAATGAATGTCCCGCTTACGGAAAGGTTTTTCCGGCTGAAATATCAGTTACCGATCAAGGAATAATTACTATTTAAACACTGATAAAATGGAATTAAAATTAGATGAAAAGGCTGTTTGTAAGGTCTGCAAGAAAAACAAAGTACAGGTTGACATTTGCCGGGCAAAAGATCAGACGGTACGTAGTCAGGTAGATGTAGAGTTCTCAGTTTGCGGCGTCTGTGGTCGCTCATATTGTAGCCTTCGTGCCGATCCGGACCGTCACATTTGTGAGTTCTGCGACGATGAAATCTATAACAATGTACAGGAAGATGGCACCCTGGCACGCGAACTCATTTGGAAAGACAAGAAATAATCCCGAACGGTTATCGTGGGGCGGTTCGATTCCGCCTCCGGGAACACAAACACTAATATTAATCATTATGGCAACACAAAAGAAAAAGAAAGCCCCGTCGCACGCCCTTTTTTGGTCGTTGATCAAGGAGACACTGGGTTATGAAGAAGCGTATAAAGATGTGATCAAAGAAGGTCTGGTAAATCAGTACAGTGGTGGCAAAACTTGCTCCCTGTCAGAGATGTATAAGAAATACCCGACTGAATACAGTAACATGCTGGAAGCCATGAAGGGCAATACAGAACAGCGCAGAGTCCGGTATGACGAAGATCGTGACAAGGCTGCCAAACGTGTGATCGCAGCGATCAGCTCCTGGCTGGATAAGCTTGGGTACAAATACCCAACCCCTACCGATAAAATCCGTTACGCAATGGCCGTTGCTTGTCGGGCCGCCAATTGTGGAAACTTTAATGCAATACCCGAAAGCCGGTTAAGCGCGATTTACAGCCTGTATTGCAAGAAAAACAGTATCGAAACCGAAGGTAATCCGGCATTGGATTACGTAATATCGAAGAATTGATATGATTTACACCGATCGTAAATACAACAAGACACAGAAGCTCACCCGACAGGAACAGATCAAGCAAATGGAGGCTGAGCGAGACGCACTGTTTGACCAGTTGATGATATCTCCTGGAGCATGCAGTGATGAGGAAGTCAGACACTTCAATTACTTAGAATCTCAGATTGAGATCATGAAAGGCAATAAGATATTCAATTTTTAATCATTTAATAACAAACAATTATGGCAACGAAAAAAGAACAGAGACAGGAACAGAGTTATGAACAGTCAGCAGCATCTTATAAAGAACTCATGCTGCAAATCAAGGACTTGGAAAAGCAAGCGGCTCCGCATAAAAAGGCTTTAACTGATTATGCGAAGAGTATTGGCGTATTATCGCTAGAGATTGGGGGTGTAACGCTGGAAAAAAGAGTAACCCCGAAAGGTACGATCGACCAGGACCAGGTTACTCCGGATTGGTTGTATCGTATGCAGCGCGATGGTTTCGCCGGAATGTTAAGCCTGGGGATCGATTACAAGGCTGTGCAGGCCGGTCTTCCGGATAATATCCTGGAAGATTACCTGGCTGAAGTAGGCTTTAATGAAAAGGAGACAACTACTTATGCCATCAGACTCTGAGTACACAGTAGAACGCCGGGGTGGTAAATATTACTTATACCGCCCCGACGGCTCAAAGTTTCCCGGTCAGGAAGCCTTTCTCTATGACCGGGAACAGGTTGCAAAGCTTTACCAGTTGGCGGCTCAACTAAACAATAAGGCCGCCCAATTATCCTGAACGGTTTCAGAGATGGGGTTCGATTCCCCATCCGGGAGCAAATCACTTTAAATAATATGGATATGACAAAAGATGAATGGAAAAAGGTCGAAGACTGGTGGGGTACCGGTTACAGTTCGATCAAAATGAAAGTAGACGGATATGATATCCAGCTGGATAATAACATCGACAAAAAAAAGATGATTGTCGAAGTTGTGATCTACGTGGACGGATATATCAAAGGGGCCTATTCAACTGCCGGAAATGAGATCGGCGACCGCTTTTGGAACAGGGTGAAGAAACCTTTGTATACTCCCAAACAACTAAAAGCGCGTGTTAAACTATGGGGTAAACGCAGCAAGGAAGCTCAACAAAAATATTTTGAATATAACCTTTACACCTGGCGTTCCTTCAGGGCATTCAAGAAACATCTGACAGATCATAATAAAGACATCAGTCTTGTAACGACAAACACATTTAATGCTGATGGGACGGAAGCTTAAAAATATCCTGATCCGTGATCTGACGGATCAGGATAATGAAACTCTCTGGGCAATTATGGCCGATACAGGATGCTATCAGGCATCAAAAGCGCTTATGCGGTGTGCCTATTCTTATCTCCGCATGTCGGAAATCACGAAGCATCAGGCAACCCGCATCCGGGACTTGGAACTGGAGAACCACCGCCTCCGGAGTAATTCTACACTAATCGTCGAAGCCGTTAAAAAACTCGACTTAGTGTTATCAAAAAAGGATAGTTGAATTTTCGAATAACAATAATTGATAACAAAAACAGCAATATGAACAGATTAAAAGCCGAAGAGGCACGCAAAATCGCAAACGACAACTCTGTTGTCATCCAGAAAAAACTGGATGACATTTTCCGACTGATCGAACAAGCATCAAAAGCCGGGCAGTTCAAACTGACTTATATGTCTGAAGTGCCAGACGTGAACCTGATCACTCCCATCCAGGAGCAGCTGGAAGAAAATGGCTATGCTGTTACAAGCTTTAGCTTGAAAGACATTAGCCTGGTTATAAACTGGTAGGCTAACAACTAAAAAATAACGAGTTATGACAGTAGAAGAACTTATAGGCGTATTGGAAGAATATAATCCTAACGCCACAGTCTTGATGGATTCAGGGGACATAAACCAAGTAGAGGTTGATGATGCTTCGCAGACGAAAGATAAACGGTATGTAGTAATTAGCTAACAATTAAATAATCATGAGTAAAAGAAAGGAATTATTAATAAAAGCACTCGAAAAAGATAAAGAGGCTTATATCTCCGGAGAACTTAGCCCTATACTCCGGTATAGGAAATGTAAATACGATAGTGTAAAGGGGTATTCGTGGATTGATTTTTATTTGAATGATTCCCCTGTTCCTCTATTTGATACTAAAACACGTCAAGAAGATTGGCATGTGTTTGCTGAAAACATACTTGACGAGATGCAAAAAGTAGCAATAGAATGGAAAAAAGAAATAGCTAACAATTTAAAAAATAGTGAATTATGAAATACAGTGAAACCGGGCAGTTTACTGCCAATCAAGAGAAGTTAGCGAAAGAGATAGCCGATCGAATTAAAAAGCTGCGTAAAAGTGGCTGTACTGTTCTTGCAAAAAGTAATATGCTATGTGTCTATAAAACAAAAGATATGCAACATGCACAACCCCTACATTTAGCCACTGGCAGCGATTACCAACACAGTTTAAAATTCCTAGATGCAGGAAATATCAATGATGCCGGTGCTGATGACACAGAATATTTTGAACCGGGTTACATAACTGAAGAATAATTCAACCCTAAAAATAGATGAACAAGAAGAATAATAAGTGAACTAAAAAGGGAAAAGCAGACCTTTGGTCTGCTTTTATAATGGTTGAATGAATATTCCGATGGGGGGAATCGAACCCCCGTCTTCTCTGTGGAGACGCTTTAACCTCTAAGCTACAAAGGGCAGTAACACTCTTTTTCAAGATCCACAGCTCTTTACTAAAGAGGAAATAGGCAAAGCCTACACTAATTCAGGTGTTTTGATAACCCCCGCACGAATTAGTAATGCAAATGTAACAAATAATAATTAAAAACAATGATAATAGCATAGTTTTCTTGCGGTGCAACTCCGCAGTCGCTTGTAAAATAGCATTGAGCTTGTACAATGATGTACAAGTTTACTATATAGATACTGGCTCCGGGCATCCGGATAACATCCGTTTTCTCGTTGATTGCGAACAGTGGTACGGTCAGCCTATCCACATTGTTCGAAGCAATAAGTATAGTTGTGTATCTGATGTGTTAAGAAGAAAACGTTTTATAAATAGCCCTACAGGAGCCTCTTGCACATTTGAGTTGAAGAAACAGGTTAGATATAAATTAGAAAAAGAGTTAGTTAACTGGGATGGTCAAGTGTGGGGCTTCGACTTTGAGCCTAAAGAGATTAACCGAGCTATACGTTTGAAACAGCAATATCCAGAAACGAAACCTTTGTTTCCACTTATCGAACGACAGAGAACTAAACGGGATGCTTTAAGAATGCTTTGCAAAGCCGATATTGAAATTCCAGTTATGTATAAGTTGGGGTACAATAACAATAACTGTATCGGTTGTATGAAAGGTGGTATGGGCTACTGGAATAAGATTCGCCGGGACTTTCCGGATGTTTTTAAAGAGGTTGCTCTAATTGAAAGAGAAATCGGTGCGACATGCCTTAAAGATAAGAGTGGATGTATCTTTCTTGATGAATTACCTACCTGGCGAGGGAATCCCGTTGAAGAAATTATACCCGACTGTTCACTTATCTGTCAGATAGAGTTTCAAGAGATACTGGATAGACAAGTTGACCGAATTATAAAAGGTGAAATTAGTATTAACGATGTAGCCTAACAAGGCTCAAACATAAAAATGTTTAAACGTAAATGAATATGAAGAAACAAACTTGGAAAATGCACTTCAATAATGGAGTGCTATGTAAATGGGATGGAGATATCTATGACGAAGAAAGGGACAATTATGTTTTTGAAGCTGACTTGTATATAGCTGGTTATTCAAGAGGATGCTCTTCTGCTGTAATGCTTCTTGTCCCGTACGAGGATAGGGAAAAGAACCATTTTGCCCAGAAAATAAAATATCAGGTCTTTATGAGTGATATTGAAGGTATTGTGAAAGAAATGATAAAGGGGCGAATCAAAGGTTCTTTTACTTGGGTGAAAAAAGGTGGAAACTACGGTCTACGATTAGTTTAAAACTGTAAAATGTGAGTATGAGGGATTACAAGAATAAGGCTCCTATTGGAGCCCTATTTTATCCTTTTATATAAATTGGCACCGTGAGCACCTTTACCTGTCTTTACAAGATAACCAAAGGCAATTAATACAATTGAAATGACCCATCCGACGGTTGCTGAATTAATATTAGAATCTTTACTTTGAGCAGCCCTAAAAATATCTCCTTTGGTTATATTCTCTTGACCAACAGAGAACATCGATAAAAAAGCATCAATGATTGTGTTTTTCTTTGACATAAAACTATCGTATTAAAATTAAACAATATTGCAAATATAAGAAATTCTATGAACAAACAACAATTCAAATACTGGCTCCAGATAAATGGTTTCTGTCTGGAGCAGTTCGGAACCGGCACAAAGTGGAATCAGATTAGGTTCAAATCACGAAAGATGTGAAATAAAATATCGCTTATATGTTTACAAACATGTAAACGATTGTTTTTCATAGCTAGTAAAAGGGTACATTTGAGAATTGTAATACACTTAAAATTTTAAGATTATGTATGTATATGTTTTAACACCAGTTGATTGTCCTAAAATGATGATGACCTTAGAAGAGTTTCTTGACCGTTTGGATGATCCGTACTTTTGTCCTATGGCAACAGAGGAACAGGTAAACCAAGAATTACCAATTGTAGATGAACTGTTTGCTGAGGCAGGCTGGGAAGGCGATGGCATTATGAGAATAGCATGGATTCCTCCTTTTATAAATGGTGGTTCTGGGGATGGATTCGGGGATTTCGCTTATTTTATTAAGCAGAGTAATAATGGTACATGTTTTGTCTGTACACATGATCCTCTCCCTATTAACAAAGACTGTGACGTATCTTAAAATAAAAGCCCGAAGACACAACCTTCCGGGCTTTCTTTTTTTGTCGGGATTTAGGGTTCATCCCAAAGAAAGAGTAGAAATATTTATGTACATTTGTACATAGTCAAGAATATTCATAAAAGATTAGAGTATGTGTGAAAATTATACAAGGATGGCCTTGCCTTCTGAAAATTATAGGGAGTTATTAGGGACTGCGATTTGCGTTTTTAATTCAAATAATGCTTTTATTATTGAAACTTATTTGAGAGTAAATACTAATGCAGGCTTTGATTGGTATAAATTGATAGATAAAACATCTGGGACTATGCTTGAGTCTGTAAAAAAAAAGATAACGGATGTTTCTGGTGAAAAAGTTGTAGATTTATTTGATTTATTATGTAAAAAAAGAAATAGGATTTTTCATAGTTTTCAAATTACTGATACTGATGGTGAGCAGAGATTAGCCACAAAAGATAAAGAAGATAGACAATTTGTAATTACAGAAAGCTTTTTGATAGACTTTATTCAAGAAAATCAAAAATTAAGTGATTTGCTTCATGAACTCAGAGGCTATTAGTTAATATCGTGAAAGATGTAAAACTTTATTGATTATCATTGAAATAAGGCGATATGATGAAAATTATGTCGCTTTTTTTGTATTCTATTGGTTAGGCGGATATTTTTGTAGCAGGTTATTCGTTTCGTTCGTAGTTTAGTCGGTATGGCATATAATAATAGGAATACATTGCTTCGTATGGTGGAGATTCAGGACCTTGTTCTGGAACGTAAGCGGCATGGTGTGACGCAGCTACATGTATACGAAACGGAAGTCTATCCGAAGTACTTTATATCCTACTCTACATTCAACCGGTATCTTTCCTATCCGGCCAAACGTGAACTGAAGTATGGCAGGAGGAAAGAGGAAGACAAACGGCAATTGTCGCTATTCTAAAAAAGCCGTCCCTTTAAAGTCTACAAATGTCACCATCCAGCCTTTATATTTATGGTAATGCTGCCAACCGGTAGGTATCAGACTGGTCGTACGGTCGTTCTTCATCGTAATCTGTTTTCCCATCAGGCAGTCGTATACTTGTTCTGCGATCGCTTCATGATCCCGGATCAGGTTATCAGGGATTGAACTGTCTTGCTGGGCGGTTACAGCACTGGCAATATGTATACGCAGGGCAAAATCGGCACGGTTTGCCGTCCCGGCCACCTGTTCAAGAGGAATGCGTTCAGGGAACTCCACAAAGGCGACAGGTGAAACGTAGATTGTCCCTTCATACTGGGCGTTATACCATTGGACGGACTTTAAAGCGGTGATGCCGGATAATTTTGTCCGGACTGAATCGAATGTTTCGTAAAGCATAATCAGAATTTTTTAATGAGTTTATCTATTTCTTTTTCAAACTTGGCTTGTATCTTTTGCTCCAGCTTTTCGGACGGGCCGATGAACTGACGCTGGGGCATGGTGAAGCCCGGCGGACGTCCGGCACGGAGGCCGTCGTTGTGTACCTGGGCGTAGGGTTTGTCGACGATGATCGTTACTTTGCCGGGAGCCAGTTCGCTCACGATGCTGTTGGCCATGTGGGTGCCTTTGGTGTCGCTGGCATGCGAGATCAGGAGCGCACGACCGTCGTTTTTTGCTTTCCATTTCTCCAGGGTTTTGCCGGTGATCTGTTTACCGTTCTTCCGGCGGGGAATTTTCCGGGCAGGCCATTTCACCAGGCTTTTATCGGTGAATCCCTGGTAGACGAAACTGTTTTGAAAGTGGTTCAGGGCTTCCGTTTCGACGATCCGGAGGGCATCTTCCTGGACGAACTTCTGAAAGGCGCTGATCAATGCCTCTGAAGGGCCTGTTAAATTTTCGTTCATCTCTTTGTTTTTTAAGTTTATACTTGTATCTTTGTGATACGCTTCCTGGCAAAAGGGAGCGAGGACTGTGTTACGCTTCGGGCGGCTCGGACCACTGTTCACCTCGACAGAAATGCCGGGGTGTCCTATTTTTTACAAGGTTCGTATTTCCTTTTCTTTTCCGGTAAAGAAATAATAGGTGCGTATTCCTTTCTTTTTCAGCTTCTCCAGTTCTTCATGTACCCTTTTTGTGTCTTCGTCAAACTGGAAGAGTACAACTTTAGCTCCTTGCTTACGTACTGCTTTTTCTGCATGCCGTACGATATTGTTATGACTTGACAATCGTTTTAGGTCGGCAGGCAGGGAGTTGATCAGGACATCCGGTGAAGATACGCCCGGTTGCTCCGCCTGATGTTCCACACGATAGCCATTCCGGGCAAATACCCTGCACATATCCGTTTCCTTTTCGTATTTCTGCCGTTCGTTCTTGTTGACTTCGCCGGCATCCTTGCGCTGCCTGTGTGTTGCCAGGAAACCGCCGTTGTTGCCGTTGAAATAGTCTTTCATCCATTCTGATCCCAAAGATTCGTATTCATCCCAAGCTTTCAAGACGTCGGTGGCCGGACAGATATTCTGACGGACAAAGGAATAAATCCGGTCTTTCTCTTTTTCTGTCAGACCTTTATAATAAGGATGGGACAGATCGAATATCTGTGCAGTCTTACCGACGTTTACCTGGAACATTTCCGGAACAACCGGCACACCCGGCGGCAGACGGACGGGATCGTCGGTAGGTTGAACGCTGCAACGGCAGTTCCAATCGTTGGGTGGGTAATATTTATTCCAGAACGGATGATCGACCGGGATCACGTAGCCGTCCAGTTCGGCATGCGAGATACGGGTTCGCTTATCACGTACAGCCCGATATCGCAGGTTCGGGTACAGGTCGGCGTTACGTTCGTAGTCCTGCCATTTGCGAGCGGCTTTGGCGGCGGCATGAGCCTGGTTAAATTCCGTCTGTAGCCAGCGTTGGTTATACTTCTCGCAAACACGCATGGCGTCGCGGCGGAACTCTTCCCAGGTCTTTGCCGTACCGTCGTCATTGACGAGAAATTTGTGTATGTCTTTGATCTCCCGGTTACATTTGAAGGCGTCGAATACGGCGGTATTGTACCGGAGATTTTGGTAAAATGCCCAGTCGGTTCCGCCCCATTCGACACCTGTTTTGCCGTAACCTTCAGACAAAGCGTCCGACATTTGTTTATATTCATGTTCCCAAACTTCCGGAGATATCCCTGTCGGGCGTTTGGTTTTGAATAACCGTTTCAGCATAAAGTCTACAACGCTTTCGCTGAAGTCGATATCGCGATATCCGGCAAGCGACAGAAACGGGATCAATGATCCTACATACTCATAAGCCAGCCGGGAAGCCGGTCGGAGTTTTTTTTTTCGTCGGTTCCTTCTGGGTCTTCGGGTTTCTTTGGTTGTGCCGGGGTCTCGGAATTACCTTCGGCTTTACGCCTCAGGGAGGGAAAGCTGAAGGAAGTTTTATCAGTGATTGGATAGCCATGATATTGCAGGAACGGGAACAGCTTGTAGTTTACGATATCCTGAATACGTTTCAGGCGGGCCTCATTGAACTTATCCAGGACACGTTCGTGTACTTCGGCACTTCCTTCAAAGGCTTTTTCGTCCGTAGTTCCGGTCTGTCCGTTCATTAGTTTGGAAATCTGGCTGTCGCAAAACAAAGCCATGTTCTTGAAGTTTTCGGCACCGGCACGGCTGGCAACCTGTACAATGTTCACTTCTTCTTCCACATCACGGATGATCCAACCGTTACTGCCAAAGTTGGAAGCCATTTCTTCTTTCTCCTTGGTTTCTTCTTCGTTGGTGGTGTCGATTGCAAAGTCCAATAAAGGTTTACCGTATCGTTCGTTGTACTCTGACCAGTCCGACCTGGCAAATGTTTTCCATATCACTTCGCGGGTGATGCTTTCCAGCTTGCCGGCTTTCTCCGGATCGCCCAGTTCCAAAAGGAAAAAGTTGTATTCCTGTCCGTCATACGATATGCCTTCCCGATCTGTTGGGTTTATCACGATCAATTTTTCGGAAGGTCGGACGTGTTTACGGGGAAAGACCTTTACGTCCGTGAACTCACCCTTTTCGTCCTGTTCCTGGAACTCTGCCAGCGTATATTCCCAGAAATCGGTATACATGGCGATGGTGATAAAGTTCGTGAACCAGGGACGTTCAAAGAGTTTCGTTTTCTCTTTGTTCATGGTTTCACCTTCCAGCACTTCAAACGGTTCAGTAATCAGGTATGATTCCGCTTTCTCACGTTCGGCTATAACCTGGCTGTCTTTCCAGGCATTTTCGTACATGGTCAGCAGGTCGACACGATCCGGATTGACTGGATCGAGCGCATTTTCTACCGCTTTGGTCAGATTGCCGATCTCCATTTTAACCCGGTCAATCGGTTGCTTTATTAAAACCTTTGATTTTCTGCCGGAACGTTTTGAGCCTTTTACGGCATCAAATATGTTTTGTATAGTAGTTGGTACCTTCATGTCCTTTAAAGTTTAAATTTCGGGCGTTTAAACAGTGTTTAAACGGTCACTCGAATGGGTTATGACTTCGCTTCGGACTAGAACCCCAGCGGAAGCGGGTTTTTACTTTCCCGTCCTGTTGGAGCGGGAGCAGGTCGGTTGCCATTTTTCCGGAGGCGACGGCTTCGATCTCCTTACGCACATCATCGTAGTTTTTGGCTACACGTTCCGGGATATCGGTGTCGGCTACCGTGTTATGCAGGTAGTAGACTGACAACGAAAGCATCCAACGCACCAGCGTTTTGTTGCGTCCGCCGCCCGAACGGGAAAACTCCGTAGTCAGGTTATACCGGGCTGACAGGTTGGAATTGATATAGCCGGATGCCATATCTTCGGCATCTTCCAGTTTATCGGAGTCGCCTTCCAGCAGCATATTAAGCAACTGCGGATTGATAAAACTGTTATAGTCTGATTGTTGTAGAAAGTCCATTGTTATCCCCTCCTTGCTGAATTATGTTTGTATTTGCCCGAACGGACCTTAGTTTTCTTACCTAACGACGGTTTGTTAAGTTTATAGACACCGCCTTCTACGGCATCGGGACCATCGTCGTGTTCTGCATCCGGGAAGCCTAAGAACTGGTTCCTTATTTCCTGCATGTCCGGACTATGTTTTTCCGCTCGGTTGAAACGGAGCAAGCCGCGTTCGGCATAGGCAGAAAGGTCTTCTACACGTTCTGTCTTTTCCGGTTTCTTACGTTTGTCGCCACGGATTGCGATGCTATATCCGCGCAGGTCGGCTTCTTCATCATACTTCTTCAGGTGAATATCCTGTATGAAATTGGCCTCCATCCAGTGCGGACAGGTTTTGTTTTCCGGCACTTCTTCGGCCAGATCATAATGTCCGCGAACCATTTCAGGGGTAGTACACTGACGACAAAATGCTTTGTAGATATCGAAATACTTACCGTTCTTACCGATCAGGACAATGGCCTTAAAGTCATTTTTCTTCGTGTCCTTATAGGATGGATCACAATAGGTAATAAGCTTTTCGCAGTTCTGGATTGGTGGCAGATCGGCCCAGGGTAAGTGCTCTTCACGAAAGACACGACCGATAACTATATGCTGGTGGAAAAGTTCACGAAGAGCCAGGCGACGCCCCATATTTTCCATCTTTGTCAGGATTTGCTGGCGGGTGTAGCGTTCTTTCCAGGCGGGAACACCTTTCTCTGATAAATCCATTTCGTGAGTACGCGGATTCTCCAGGGCATATACTTTCAGATGGGTAATCGTTTCTTTTTTAGGGTCGCCTTCTTCCACATCGCCGACAATGTGCGCTAGAATACTACGTTTATGGATGCGGTTACCTATTACTACGAAACGGCTTCCTTTTGTTGGAGCACAACCATATAGATCGCCTAAAACCCAATCGGTTGCCTCGATAACACGCTTTTCATTCTTACATATTTCAGCGTCATCGATATCATCCACAATGATCAGGTTCGGACGGAGAGCGGCTTCGCGCACTCCACGGGGAGACTGGCCCCGACCAAACGCCCAGAACCCGATCCCGTCGTTGGTGACGAAGTGCCCGGTATCCCATTTGCCCGATTTATATTGTGGCCCATAATCGGCGATGTAACGTTCGTTAAACATTAATTGTTCTTGAAGGTCGGCAAGCAAGCCGTCGGCTTTATTCTCATTGGCAGACGATAATACAACACCAGTCAATTTACCTAATGCTTTCAGGTACATGGGAAGGAAAATATCCATTATCACCGATTTGGCATGCTCGCGGGGCCATTCGCCGACGATCATGATATCTTCATTATCTACAATCAGTTTGGCACCTTTTTTATGAAACCAGCCAAAATCGGCATCCATAAAGTCTTCGAAATAATAGTGGCAGAACTTGGAAAAATCTTTTTTCAGACCGGCTATACGCTTTATTTTATTCGACTCTGTTTCCTGTTGTATAGGCTTCAAGCGGACTGTTTCCTGCATTTCAGCTAACCATTCGTTGTACTCTCGCTGTTCTTTTGGGGTCAGATTACGTTCCAGGCTCATTGTGTACCTCCCCTCTGTTCGTTAAGGAAATCATTCAATGCAGGTGCCACCTCGCGGGCCAGCGTTGGATAGTTGTCTTTCATAAACTTATTGATCAGGCGTACGATACGTACAAGCGTTGTCCAGTCGGCTTCCTTCACCTTGATCATATTGAACAGGTCGCGGGCACCGTCGATATCTCCTTTCCCGATCAGGCGCGGTTCTCCGCCTTCCCGTTCCGCTTTGATATACTGTTCCTTCAGTTTGCGGAGTGTTGCCAGTTGATAACGGACCAGGTCGCGGGTATCTTCGTGGATCGTTTGCATGGCCATCAGGTCTTCGGTAGCTTTCTGATCCCAGGCACCATCTTTCTTCCAGCGCGTGATCGTTTGCTCGGAGCGTTGCAGGATTCGGGCGATCTCCTGCTGGGGGACGCCCTCTTTAAATAGAATGTAAGCAGCTTCTTTGTCGTTCATATCGCGTACTTTTTTGAGACAAAGGTGCCGGAAGTCAAGCCGGGAAAAAAGCAAAGTTCCAAGGTTGATAATAAAAGTTATCATCCTTGGAATTTCGTTTTGAAGCCCTTGTTTTCCGCGTTTCCTTTGCTGGCGTAATCAATTTTTACGAACGAACACGAAACGAATATGCCTATAAGTAAATATGTTGACATACTAAACGAAGCGAAGAGAGAAGCCACAATGCGGCTCTTTGGTGAAATAGGCGGGCAGGTCGATGCCGACCTGTTCGCCCAGGAGCTTGCCGGACTGGATAACATGGCCGACACCGTACACCTGCATATCAACAGTCCCGGCGGGGACGTGATATCAGGTCTTAGCATCGTGTCGGCCATGCAGAGCATGCGGGCGTTTATCCATGTGCATGTGGACGGTATTGCTGCCAGCATGGCGGCCGTGATCGCCATCGCAGGCGATAAGATCAGCATGCAGGATTATGCCAAGCTAATGATACATAACCCGTACCCGTCTGATGACAGTGCCGAAGTCAACGATAAGATGCGTAAGGCTTTGGGTAGCCTGACCGATACCTTACAAACGATCTTGAGCCGCCGCGGCTGTGATAAAGATAAGATCGGATCATTAATGTCGGACGAAACATGGTTTACTGCCGATGAAGCAAAAACCGCCGGCCTGATCGACGAAATCGTGATCACCCCGCGCAAAGAAGAATTTAAAAACCTCACGACTACGGAGTTACTTGCCCGTATCGCGAACGAATATAAACCCGTAAATAACAAAGACATGGATTTGACAAAAATTGCAGCCAAGCTGGGATTATCGGCTACGGCTACCGAACAGCAGATCATCGATGCTATCCAGGCAAGGGAAACGGCGCTGGCTGAACAGCGTAACGCGCTGGTTACTCATTATCTGGCTTTCGGAAAAACAAACGGTACGGTGACCGATAAAAACGAGGAACGTATGAAGAAGCTGGCAGCAGCTGACTTCGACCTGTTTGCCGAAATGGTAACCGATGTGCCGGAAAGTACAGTTGTAAAAATGGGCACTGTCCTGAATGAAGGCGCCAACCTACGGACAACCGACCGTCTGAGTGCCGCCCTGAACGACCTGAAAGGTAAAGCCGCCGGTAATGCACAAGCGCAAGCCGGTAAAGACTGGAACTGGTATCAAAAGAACAATCCAGGCTACCTGAACGAATTGGAGAAAACAAACCCCACGCAGTTTCAGAAGCTGCTGGATGATTACGAAAACAGCTTATAACCCATAGACATGGAAGAATTACAGAATCCTATTGTAAAATGGCCGTATGGTGCAGCAACCCTTTTGCTGATGACTGCTACCGGCGTACAGGCTTTTGGCATTGTCAATAACCTGACTATTGTAGACGGGCAGTCCGTCGTGGCTACGGATAACCGTACGCTTGATCTTACCGCTGATCCCGACCTGACACCGGGAGCACGCGTGATTGTAAAGACAACTTCTACCGGCACGGAAAAACTGAACCCCGGTACCGGAGTAAAAGGCGAAGCCATTACCGGAGTAGCCGGTAAAACTTTTGTAGCCGAATATGTATACGACGGAAACGGCTTTATCCAGACAGGTAAATCAATTCAAATCGATTAAACGATATGGCAGAAATCAGAACAACGCTCTATTCCAAAGAGCTTCAGAAACAAATTTTTCCGGACAACGACTTCTACAAAAAGTCTGTAGCTGAAACCGGTGTGGCCGACACTACCGAAACGGTGGAGAAGCCGGTACAAACCCCGATCGGCAAGGCAAAGGAAGGCAAACCGAAATCCCTTCCGCTGGAAATCGAAGTATCAACCGATACGAAAAAGACGTACAACACGACACTGATCTACTGTCAGCCGTTGTTGATCGACTCGCAGAGCGAATTGCTGACTAACTACAGCAAACGTCAAACAAAACAGGAACAGCAGGCTGGCGAAATGAACAACAAAATCGCTGCCTATGCTGCTTATCATTGGTCACCGACCAAAAGTACGAACATCTTGAAAACAACCGGAGATGCACGTAAAAGCAATATCCTGGGACTGACTTCCAACCGCAAGGCCCTGACAAAGGATGATTTGCTGACGCTGCATAACCTGATGATGCGTATGAATGTCAGCGGTATTGGTGGAAAATGGTACGGCATGGTAACGCCAGACCAGTATTCCGACCTGTTAAAAGTTCCGGAATTTGTGGATTACTACAAGACCGGTAACAGTACGAAACTGCTGACCGGCGCGGTCGGCATCATCCTGGGCATTGAAATCTTTGTCCGCACAACCGACGAAGGTCACAGCGGAATCCTGTATAAAGCTAACGGTACTCCGTTGCAGGGAGACTCTGAAATCAAAGACGAACTGCTGACCGGCGGCCTGTTCTGGAATGACAAAATGGTTTGTCGTGCCGAAGGCATGGTGCGCACCGTTGTCAACGAAAACGCTCCGGGTTACCTGGGTGGTACCATCATCGAGTCGTTTACGCGTTTCGGTGCCGACATCATCCGTGACGACCAGAAAGGTGTAATCGCTTTATTGGAGGACAAAGGATGAGAACCAGCCAGCGCGGTATTAACCTGATTAAAAGCTTCGAAAGTCTCCGCCTGGAGGCTTATCGTTGCCCGGCAGGGATTTATACGATCGGTTATGGGCATACGGCCGGTGTGTGCCGTGGAGACGTGATCGACGAGCAACGGGCGGAACAGCTATTGGCCGAAGACCTGCGGAAGTTTGAAGCTGTAGTGAACCGGGAATGCCCTCATGTCAATCAGAACCAGTTCGATGCTCTGGTGTCGTTTACGTTCAACCTGGGTGAACGCAACCTGATGAAATCAACCCTGTTGAAATGTGTCAAGGCAAACCCTGCCAATCTGAACATTCGCACGGAACTCCTTCGTTGGAACCGGGCCAATGGCGAAGTGTTAGCCGGACTGACACGCCGGCGCAGGGCAGAAGCCGATTTGTATTTCTCTTAATCATTAAAGACGATGGAGCAACTTTTTGACATATTACGGGAATTAATAAACAACGGTTTCGGGATTTGGGGAATCATTATGTTCGTCCAAATGCGGCGATATAAGAAAGCGGAGTTGACCCGCGATATCGTTGCCGTATATCAAAAGATTGCCGAATCGAATAACGAAACATTATTACAGCAAAATGAAAAGATTATCCTTTTGGAAGAACGAGTCTCCAGGTTCATGGCTGTCATCACACGTATGGAAGGCTGCAAGTATTATGCTGGTTGCCCTGCTCGCCCTGTCGTGCAAGACTACAAAAGAAAATACTTCCCTGTCCCTTCGCGACAATCTAACCTGGAACAGAAAGGTTTCCGTCGGCCTCGCGATCGTCCCTCCGAGCCTGGCGGAGTTGACAATCCCGATGGACAGCCTCCGTAAACTGCCTGAAGGGGCAGCCTATACGAAGAAATCCGGACAGGCCACTTTGACACTGAAGATAAAAGGTGACAGCGTACAAGGCACGGCCTCCTGCGACAGCCTTCAACAACAGGTCTTCGAACTTCAGGAGCAACTTCACCAGGCACGCGACCGCCTGGAGCAGTCGCAAACAGAAATAAAACCTGCCGCGAACCCGCTTAAACACTACTTATACGGCGTTTTAACAGGTATCATTTTAGTAATATCATTTTATTTTTTTATCAAATACGGAAAAAAATGGCGAAATATATTTTAGGTACAAAGCTTATCAAGCATGGTACTCCTGCGGCTGATGGCGGCATGTCGGATGTTCTTAGCAAGCAATTGAAACCTTACAAGGATTCGGTAACCTTCGAAGATGAAGAAGGTGAAGTCGTAAAACATTTCCTTCAGGGAGCACGTTACCCGTTCTTGACCATCTATAATGCAGCTGGTACAACTTTAAAGTTCGGCGTACCAATGAATAACGAAAATCTGAAAGAATGGATGGGCGGTGAAATTGTGAAAGGACAATGGCTGGCCCCACGCGGTAATTACCAGACTCTCCGCAGTTTGGAACTGATGACGGAATTTGATGTCCCTATCAGGATTCCGGCCGCAACTTGTTATGGCGTGCGTAAGTTTGCCGCCAAAACAACAGATGTGTCTCTGGTTGAAATAACGGCAGTCGTAGAGCTGCCGGAAAAAGCGAACGAATCTCCGATGATTATCGGTGAAGAAGAAGGTTCAGGCGCAGAAGGTGGAGCATAATAACCGTAGGATCATGGAAGAACAGAAGTTAACAGAACAACAGGCCCTGGATACGGAGATCAAAACCGTTGATACCTTACTCAGACGTGGCGTGCAGGTAGATTTGCCTGCACCCCGGCTACTCAGGTTATTCGGCAAGAAAACGATCTCCTTTACCGTCAGCCTCCCGGACAGCGAAACGCTGCTACAGATATCAGGTCTTTACCTTCGGATGAAAAAGGCAGCTTCTGCCATCGATGCCGAAACCATCGACGAAGCGCACCTGATGATCCACGAGTGCATGATACCCGCCAGCCGGATCGTAGCCTACGGCATGATGTCATATTGTACACCGCTAAGCCTGCGTAACCGCCTCCTGGCGCGATATCTCCGGCGTCACCTGGATACCCGGACAATGGCCGAACTCTGGATGATGATCTGTAGCATGTCAGGGCCACATGATTTTATACACTTTATCAGATCGATGTCGGCAATGAGGACGACGAAGCCGAGGACGACCTGAGCCAAGATGGAAAGGGAGTTAAGGGCCACATCGAAGGCTCTCATAGCCCTTTCGGGTTAATCTACCAGATAGCCAAAGATACGGGTTGGAGTATCGAGTACGTTATGAAGATACCGTATTCCACCCTGACGATGATGTTGGCGGATGCACCCAGGTATGTACGAAAGAAAGATAAGCCGATCCGGATTACTTCGAAGGAACAGCTGTTTGGGGTGTTTGGGAAGAAGGGGTAGCGAGTTCGTTATTGATGTCAATAATAGACAAACTCAAATAACGATCTTTTTCATTCCCGTTCCAATAATCATTTACTTGAATCATATAAGCCTCAGGATGCTCTTTCAAAGGGATAAATTCAGCTCTACGGCGCGGTAGATTTATAGTCATAACTGGCTTTGTGTCATAAGCTTTGGATAAGAATTCAACTATATCTTCAAATTTAACATCTGGGACAGAGCTATATTCATAACGAATACCAGTGAAAGGTAAAACATCTCCTTTATACACAGTATCTATCCCACTTGGATTGCCCACATGCTTACGCAAAGCCGGTTCTAGTTGACTTAACGATTGGACACGATCTACCTGATTGCAAGCAATTAGAAGTAGAGTGGCAATAATAATCAAAGGCAATATCTTTTTCATACGACGAAGTCTTAATTCACAAATGTAATAACATTTCTCTAATGGAACCCATCAAACTTGAATTTATTGTAAAAGGTGATATCGAAAAAGAACTGGCTAAAGTCAAACTTGCCATAAAAGGTGTAGGTGATGAAAGTTATACGTCCTTTACCCGTCTGTTAAGTAGCAGTAACGACGCTTTCAATAGTATGAGTAAGGATGCCCAGCGTCATGCGCTCATCTTGCAAAGATATATTCAAAAACTCCGGCAGAATGAGGCTGCACAAGAAGCCCTGTATGATAAATTTAAGAAAGGTACTGTCTCCAGTGAAGAATATGCACAGGCGCAATCCCGTTTGGCTGTACAACAAGCAGAATTAAAACAACGGGCATCTGAATTAAGCCGGACTGTTGAACGTGAAATCCAGTTGAACAAAGCCGTTAAAGGCTCGATCGACGAAAAGAGGGTTGCCCTTAATCTTCTACGCGAAGAGTATAGCAGGCTTAATAAGGAAGAACGTGAAAATGAAAAGATTGGCGGACAGTTGCTAAGTCGTATCAGGGAACTTGACCGTGAAACGAAATCATTAAACAGCGGATTGAAAGAAGTGAAAGCCTCTTCGTCCGATTTGACAGATACACTGGAGCAAATACCTGGCCCGATCGGTGATGGTGTTTCCCAATTCAAACAATTATTATCTGCTGGTAAAGCCTTTATGTCATCGGGCATCGGCATATTTGTCGCAGGATTGACAGCCCTTTTTTATGGATTGAAAACTGCTATTGAAGGAAGTGAGCAGGCTACCACCAAAATGAATGCAACTTTTGTCTATGCCAAGAGTATTTGGGATACCCAGAAAAAGATGCTGACCGAAGCTACTGCAACTTTATATAATCTATTTACCGGTGATTGGGAGGCAGCGAACAAAAGTTCACAAAGATTTATTCAATTACAAATGAACCAGGTAGGCTATGCGAAAGCCAGTGCTTTAGCCTCCGAAGAACAGGTTAAAATAAATAAGCAGATAGAAAGGAATAACGGACTTATTCTTGCCAATTCTGCCGCCATTGAACAGTACCGTACCCAATTGATGGATGTCAACAAGACGTTTGAAGAACGAAAAAAAATTGGGCAGGAAGTTTTAAAACTAGAGAAAGAGAATGTCAATCTCAGAATGGAACCACTTGCCAGGGATTATAACAATTTTATCTTTAAAGAACAAGATGCTTTTCAACTTATTTCTGACCAGTTTAAAGATCAAACAGTATTAGCGAATAAATATTTCAACACCTTAGCGGAAGGCGGTGAGTTAACTCTGGGACAGCAACACGACCTGATCAATGCTGTCAATGACATTACTTCAGGACTGGATCGTGTTTGGGATGATGAACAAAAAGCTAAATTTCGTTCCTACTTTTCCGACGCCCTAACTGTTACCAAAGACTACTACAGCAAAACCCGTGAAGTCTCCACCAACCTGAGCAACATCATCAAACAACAGGCCAACGAAGCCGCCAAAGCCAATAAAAAGACAGCCTTACAGAAGCTACAGGAAGAAGTCAAACTCTATAAAGAGCAATACGCCATCCTGTATGCCTATGAACGCAATATGGGTAAAGAAGCTGCCGACGAAGCCTTTAAAGACCTGAAGACGAAAGGAACAGACTTTATCGCCTATCTGTCGAATAAAATCAACGAGTTGCAGAACAAACCGAACCGGACGAAAGCCGACGATATCAACCTGGGTTATCTCCAAAAAACACGTCAGGAAGCCGCTCCGAAGTTCGATGCCTCTGCCTTTAAACACTCGATCGAAGAGAAAAAGAAACTCTATAAAAAGGATATCGACGCCTATATCGAATATCTGGATAAGCTACACAAACTCATGGATCAGGATACCAGTACCGTCGGTACCCAGAAACGTATCATCCTCGATCTTGAAATCAAAGATCAGAAGGAAGAGCGTCAGAAACAGATAGACGATACCCTTAAACAGTATGCCGGCTATACTACCCAGATGACCAGCCTGCATACGACCTATCAACGCGACATGTCACGCTTGAATGCCCTGCTGACCAAGGCCACAACAGACGAAGAACGTAAACGTATCCAGGAAACAATCAAACTCCGGGAAGACGGTTATAAACAATCCCTGTTACAACTGGGGGTTGAAAACGAGGACTTTTATAATGTCCTGTTCGGTGGTCTTCAGGAGGTCAGCGTTAAGACACTCCGTAAAGCACTGGAAGATGCAGAGAAGTGGATCAAAGAGTTTGAAGCGAAAACAAAAGTCGATCCCAATTCGAAAACTGGTATCGACTTGGCCAATATAAAGACACAAATCCACTCCATCAAAACGGACGTGGATAAGGTAGGTTTCGTCTCTGCCAAAGCCCCGATGGACTTCAGCAAAGGCGTCGGAACCTGGGCTACACAGTTCCAGGACGCGGCCGCCAAAACGCTCGAAAACCTTGAACAGATTGCCGATGTGGCTCATTATATTGACGAAGACTTCGGCAACGCCATGGACACTGTTGTTGGCATCGTGGGTGGTGTCAGCGATATCGCCGAAGGCGTCATGTCCGTCTTCAAAGGCGATATCGTTTCGGCCGTCAATAAGTCGATCACTGGTACTTATAAGATATTCAAGACACTGGCCGATAACGTTAAATATAACAGACAAGTCAGACGCGATTATGAAGAGGGGTTGCTTACGACCTATGACAAAGAACTGGAATATAACAGCATTCTCCGTGAACGTCTCCGGGTACAACAGCAGATCGGTGAAACCAGTCTGCAATACTTCACTCGCCTTCAGGAAGAGTTGAAAAAGCAAAAGGTTTCAGCCAACGACGAATACAACGAAGTCTGGTCTAAACTGATGGGAGAAGAATATATCTCCAAAACCAACTACAAACATGGCACCTGGTTCCGAAAGGCAAAGACCTGGAACGATTATGAGTCTCTGTCTGGAAAGACCTACGAAGAGATAGAGAAACTGTACACCCAGGATAAACTGGAGGGAGCCGCTAAAACCCTTTTCGAACGCTTGAAGCAGCTAAAAGAGGAAGGTGCCGATGTAGTCGACATGATGGACGACTTAAAGACAGAGATGAACGAAGCCTGGACAGGGACCACCTCTTCTGCCATTTCTGACAGCATCATGCAAGGATTCCTGAACGGTAAAAAAAGTGCGATCGACTACGCTGACGACTTCGAAGATTTGATGCGGAATGCCATGATGAAATCAATTCAAATGAAGTATCTGGAAGCCCCTTTGCAAAAATGGTATGAAAAGTTTGCTCAGGATTCTGAAACTGGTTTGACCTCCGATAAGATCGCAGAACTGCGTAAGGCCTATGACCAGATTATTGAAAGTGCCGCCAAGGAAGCTGAGAACCTGGAAAAGATCACCGGCATAGGCATGGCTACCGGAGAAGCAGGACGGACAGCGGTTGCCAAAGGGATAACATCTGTGAGTCAGGATAGTTTTGATGAGTACAGGGGATCAGTTAACGCTTTACAATATATCACAGCCAACATAGACAAGAACGTGACAGATATCCAGGTCCAGCTTTATAAAGCGGCCGAAAAATGGATACAGATCGAAGAGAATACGCGGTATTGCCGGAAGCTGGAAGGGATCGAAAAAGATATAAGAACAGTCAGCAATGGCATACAGGATATCAGAGATAACGGAATAATACTAAGAAAATGATCGAAACATGTTACATAGACAATATTGACATTTACTCAGCTTACGGTATACGTATCATAAGTGGAGGACTTGACGGTATCCTGGCTTTCCCTAATTTACGTGATCCGGAACAAAACGATTGGCCGGAAATGGATGGAATAGAAGTCGATCTCGAAACTCCGACTTTAAAGGAAAAAAGCGTGACGATTTCGTTTGTCGCTGCCCGACCGGATATTGACATTTCTATGTTCCTGGATTTTATTACCCAACCCGGTTATAAAATCTTTGTCATACCTGATCTGCAACGAAATTGGGCATTAAGATATGAAAAGCACCCCGGTAATATCACGTACGACTCCGCCAGCTACTTTACGATCACGTTTGTTGATGATTTTCCGGCTCGATCGGACTATTACCCGGTGCCGGTCGGAGGTGGCATATCGATACCGGCATCGCCTTTTATGCTGGATGGCATTCGCCTGGAACGTTATGGAGTTGTAGTCAAAGAGGCCCATGATGAAATAATCAAGACACCTACAACAAAAAAGAACCTAACCCGGTCCTCTTCTTATCGTGACGGACAGGTATATGATGCAGAAACTCTCTATTTAAACAGTAAAGAAGTAACGCTTAAATGCTGTTTAATCGCATCATCGGTCGAAAGATTTTGGGAATGTTACGACGCATTTTTTAACGACTTGATAAAGCCGGGCGAACGATCATTACATTATGATCGTACGCTCTCCGAGTTCCCATGCTACTACAAAAAGACTTCCGGCTGGAAAATAGGGCAACTGACCGGGCCTGTAGTAGTCGAATTTAGCCTCACTCTTGTATTTACCCGGTTCCGGTTGGGTAAGATTGAATATGTCCTGGCCGATGAGACCGGGGCCTTTATAGTTACTGAAGATGGATTTTTAATAGATATGATGTTATGAGCGGAATAAACGAAAAAAAGACAATAATCGAACTGGACGAAGAAACTGACCTGAAAGGCGTATACCTATATGGTATGAAAGCCGAAGGTCCGAAGTCTGTAAAAGTTGATGCCAGTAAACTTAAAGTTTCCGGCGGTGGTGAAGGTGGCGGAGACTTTAGCGGAAACCTTGCCGATCTCAGTGACGTAGATGCGGCCGAAGCGGTCGAAGGCGATATCCTAAAAAAGGTTGGCGAGAAATGGAAATCAGCGAAAGCCGAATGGCTAAAAACAGGCGAGTTGAACGGTATCAAGATCAATACGATTGAGGACTTGATCACTTACTTCCAAAAGTATGGTATCGGTTATCCTGCTACCAATACTCCGCCGATCTTGTACCTGGATAAAAATTATTATGTTTTCCGTCCGGAAGATACGTATACCATTCCAGTCACTTACTACGATAAAGAAGGTGGCGAATTGAAGCTAATCGGGAAAAAGCCAGCCGGAACCTATACCGGAAGTAACGACAGCTTTGAGGTGACCGGATTAGGTTCTGGATCGGCTCAGTTGAATCTAAAAGAGGCTATCTTCGGAAAAGGATCAACGGAGACATTTGGAATCGGAACTTACCGGATAGAAGATATCTTCCTGGTCGATGCCTTCGGCCGTCGTAGTGAGGCCGCTCAGTCTATAACCTTTGTCGTTGGGTCTGTCAATGTCACGTCCAGTTTTGACGATAGCCGCCAGTTTGGTACTGGATCAGCGATCAACTTGGATTACCGTATTACCTCTGTGGCACGCGAAGTTGTTGTTCAGGTTACGGTCGGTGGTCAGATCATGCGTAAAGCCGGTACCGAATTAACATATAGCACATACGCGGCTGAAACGAGCGAGTTTGATGTTGTCCTGGCTGGTGAAGAGGCTTTTAATCCGACTCAATCATATCCTCAGACATTTACGACTCCTGCCTTCTCGGAACCGGGAGAATACGTTGTACAAATACAAGCATGGGCGAAAGATGATCCTAGCCTGAAAAGTCCGCTCCTGACCAAACGCATTGTTGTTTTACAGGACGGTATCGTTTATACTACCAGTACGCTGGATACTAACGCCGACTACCGGATCAACAACACCGTGATCCTGCCGGTAAACATCTATCATAGCCAAGACGGTTGTACTTATAAAGTCCGCGCCTGGGTACAGAACATCGAATCTATATCAACTGAAACGGCTGAATCCGCTGTCAAGAGGCTTGAAATCCCGTTTGCCCTGCCAGACGAACCGAATACATACACGATCTGTCTCCGGACAACAGTGATCACACCTACAGGTCTAGTGTATGCCACCAATACCAAAGAGTTAGCATTGAATGTCCGGTCCGTATCTGATTATTCGGTTCTTACGGCTTCGGAATACAACCTGGAACTATATTTGTCGGCGAACGGATTGTCTAACAGCCTACCGGACTGGGAAACATGGAAAAATAAGTATTACTTGAATCAGGACTACAAAGGTGTATTACATGGTTTCCTAAAGGAAATAAACGGTTGGGTAGACCATCAGGACGGAACGGACCAGCGCCCGTCTGAAGGGGATTGCCTGCATGCCAATGGCGAGGCCTATTGTCTGGTTAACTATTCGCCTTTTGCCGGTTTTGCTTCAAAGGCTGACCGTAAAGGAGAAGGTATGACCATTGAACTTATGTTACATAACTCCGACCTGTATAAAGAGGAATCATATACCTTTAGTATTGGTAATCCTTCCGCTACTCAGAAAAAAGGTATCGCTATCAATACCCAGCGTCTGGAAGTCTATTATAGTCCGTCAGATGTACTCAGTGTCCCGGTCAGAACAGGAAAGAACTACATGACTAAGTTGGGAGACTTTATAGCCAATTCGGATGAATACGTCCATATCACGATCACTTATGATCTGTCGGCGAAGCTGGTTCTTGTATTCTGTAACGGTGTGATCAGCGCGGCTACTACATTTCCTGATGCCGGATACCTAGATACAGATGCCCCGATAGTGATCAATGGCCATCAGGCAGAAGACGGTACAATATCCGGTTTCTCAGACTGTAATGTTAAGTTCCTTCGTGTTTACCAGAAATGTCTAGGCTTTGATGAAGTCTTGAACAACTATATCGCCTCCATCTATTATGATCAAGATCGTATCCACGCTGAAACGATCAACAACCCGAATAAACCGATGTTGACCACATTCAGCGTGTTTGGTAATATCTACGGGGCGACCAAAGATGATGCTGTATTTGCTGAATGTACCATGACGCCAGGGCAGGAAGAAACGTTATTTGATAAATACATATTCTCCCCTTTGGCAAAGAATGTAGAAGATCAGCGTTATGCAGACTTATCTCAGCGCCACCCGTTAACAGTATCCTGGCAAGGTAACTCATCTTTGGCCTATCCAATTAAAAACTGGGAGTTTGAGTTTTACGATCCAGAGCAGCTAGCCGCTACCGGCAAATATGAGACAAAAGCCTTTAACATGGTCCGCCATGCAGACGGAACACGCCCCTGGTATTTCACTAAAGTCTACCAATGCAAAGCGAATTATATTGACAGTTCCAGCTGTAACAATCAGGGTATAGCTAAACTAGCTGACTATGTTTATCGCTTACCTTGGCCGTGGCCTGCTGCCGACTATCCAGCCTATTGTAATGGCAGTACCAATCCGTTCCCGTACTACAATGTTGACGGGGATCATTACAGTAAATACCCCATTAAGCCGGCACGTTTGGCGATCGACGCTGTGCCGGTTTGGTTCAACCGTCAGCATCTCGATGCCTCCGGAAACCTACGTGCAAACGAGTTTGGTGGCCTCCTGACCTGGGGCCTGAAACAACAGGAGGAATTATATTCTATGCCGGATTATAAATCTGATAAATGGCACAAAAATACGGTGTGGCGCTCAGAAAGTAATGGAGATAGTGTACACCCGCAACTACGTGCAGGATCATACGGCTTGTTTGACCTGTCTTCCATGCCGCTAAAAGTTGACTTATTGGATCGTCCGCTTACGCAGGCCTACATTGATCAGATGGGACTGGTAGAGGGTAAAGATTATTATGATCTTGATAAGCCCGAACGGATCGTGATGCGTGCCGAGCAAATGCGCTGGCGTGTCGGGGCCGAGACGGTCATGGACTTTGAGTGTCGAAATCCTAAGAGCCTTGGACGTGGTCACTGGGAGACATCGACAAACGGTTATACCTGGTCGCGTACAACGAACCTGATTGATCCGCACGATCTTGATCTTAACAGTAAGGCAAAAGACCGTCAAAAACGCTGGGTATGGGATGAATGGGACAACGAAAACAACTGTCCTCTCCGGACGAAAGGAACATCTTCGGTCAATTATTTTGAGGACATGTTAACAGCTGAAACCGTCCCGTTCCTGGGATCGGAAACCGGCGGGATTGGTAAGATTGACAAAACGCTGGGAGAACTGGCGGCACAGCAACACGCCGATTTTATATCGGCAATGAAATGGGTTGACACCGCCCCGGACGAATGTTTCGCCAACCCGGAGATATTTGGCAAGTACTTCCATTTGCAATCATGCATTGACTATGTGATCATGTGCATTGTCCTGTATCTGTCCGACCAGTTAGGGCGTAACCTGACATTCGTACAGTGGGACACCCGCGAAATTGATATGGCCAACCGGGCATTAAAAGGTAATCCGCCTGTGTTCTATCCTACAATGTACGATATGGATACGGCCCTGGGTACAAACGTACAGGGCACATTGACAGAGGACGCCTTCCTGGGCTGGCAGTATCCGATCGGGAATATCAATGATAATGCGAAGTATTACCAGCCGGAAGAAGGTGCCTTCCAGAACTACAATTGTGGCGAGAACCGTTTTTGGCGTCGTATCAGCGCGCTGTATGGCGATACGATCATCCGTCGTTACCGTGATCTCCGATCAGGTGTAACAGGTCAGGACGGTAAAGCCTATGACGGTGTACTGACGCATAACTTCATTATCAGTACATTCTGCAAGGAAATCATTTCCCGCATTGGCGAACGGTTCTACAATATGGATGCGGAGTACAAGTACATCGGTATGGATTACGAAAGCCAGGACGCGATCGACGCCAAACGTAAGTACCTGATCAATGCCCGCGGAAACAAGCTGATGTTCATTAACCAGTTCCTGCTTGATCGCCTATCCTATGTAGATTCCTTATTCCGTTACGAACCACAGGGATCAGCAGTCAGCGAGATGATCTACTTCCAGCATCGCTATAACGGCACGTTCGAGATCACAATGAAAACGGAAGTTCCAGCCTTTATTCGTGTGTCATTCGCACAAAACCAATCATCGTATGTCTATTGTGACGGCAAACTTCCGGCAAAGGTTAGTTATACCTACCAGTCTGTCGGTGGTGATGCCAGCGAAAAGATTTTGCGTATCTACAACGCGGCCCCGATCGTTATGATCGAAGGTCTTTCAGGCAAAGACTTGACTAAGGCAAAACTATCGACAGCTAGTTCTTTACGTGCCATTGATCTGTCAAACAATCCGGCACTGAACGAATTGGAACTATCTGGCTGTCGTAACCTGGAAGAACTGAATCTGTCAGGTTGTAACCTGTCTACCGGTTTCGGAGTTGATATATCAAACTGTGTGTTCCTTCGTAAGTTCCTGGCACATAACTCAACTGTCCGTACTGGAGATTTTACACATAACCCGTATTTGGCTGATATAGATGTCCGGGAATGCCCGAATGTGTCTACTCTCAATTTGGAAGGATTAAAGCGAGTACAGAGCATACAGTTTACCCCGGGAAACATTGAGCAGTTGAACATCAGTAATTGTTCTGCGAATGTTGACGTGCAAGGTTGTGTAAACCTTACCTCTTTGACTGTCGTAGACAACAGCCAGATCACTGCCATAGCCCCGGAAAAAGGGTTCACCCGACTAAGAACCGTCGATATACGTAACTGTCCTAAATTGGTTAACATAAGTAACTTATTAAAGGATAATAAGATCATAACAGAATTGCCGGATAACTTCCTGGATGGCTGTAAGGCTACGATTAAGTTTATGGATGGTACATTTCAAGGCTCCAATATAGCCGTTTATCCGACAGGATTCTTTACCAACTCATTCCCCGAACTGGTATCTGCCAATGACGTATTTTCTGATAGCGCGTTATCAGGTTCGATAGCAGATCATTTCGTCGGCTCCAAAAAACTGGTATCTGTAGCCCGATGTTATAAAGGCTGTAAAAACGTAACCGGTAGCACTCCAAATATATCCGGCAAACAATGGTGGGAAGCACGTACCGGATACGCCAATATAACAACCTATTCCATGTGTTTCTATGGTTGTGTTGGTTTGACTAACTACAAGGATATCCCGGTCGCCTGGGGTGGTGCACCAACAACGACATTCGTATTTGCTTCTTCTCAGGGTAAAACGATATCAAACTCATCTTTAGAATGTTCTGCTCCTTTCAAAAAGATTAAAGAGAACCAATATGAAGTTTATGCGAGTGATGGTGATACAGTCACATTCACGTTTAAGTGTGACAATCATGAAAATTATTCAGATAGCTATATTGTTGCCGGAACACGTACACAGAAATATTCGGTAACTTATATTCCCCTGCGTAAAATTAGAGTGAAAGTCTATAACCAAGAAATTTATCCTGTTGGTGCCCAAATAACAATTGATGGGAATATATACACGACAGATACAGAAGGATATGTGTATATCAGAAGTGGAAAAGCTGTCTCTGGATCAGTTGCGGCAACAAGTTATGCCGGGAATACGTTCACGTTTGCTGCTATCATTGGCGATACTACAAATACAGTAGAAGTTTACGCTGCTGTGGAAGTTAAATTTATCATAAAAGACAATTTTGGGAATTGGGTAGAAGGAGCAACTATCAGTTGTAATAGTAAATCTGCTAAAACTAACTTATATGGAGAAGCTACCTTGTTGATTGAAAAAGGAACCTTTGATTATATGATTTCTGGTCAATATCATTTTAATTATTTAGGAGTTGTCAATGTTGGAACATCTGCTTCTACTGTTCAAGTAGTTTTAAAATTTAATCCAGAGCCTTTAAGACCTTACGAAAATGGGAATATACAAATGCTTATTGTTGGAAATGAATGCAAAATAAGGATAATAGCGTCTTCAGGGACAACAGATCACAATATAAACTGGGGAGACGGTAATATAACGAATGCAATAAGTTGGGATTCAGATTACACACACACATATAAAGATAACGGTATCCATCAAATAGAAATAGAGAATTGTATTAAGGTTACATATTGTAATACCCAAAAAGACAATCTTGTGTCATATTGGAGTGTAGGAAACAGTAAAGTTAATAACCTTAAATTTGAATCATTTACCAAACTAACAAGTATAGGGCTAATTTTTAAAAATGATGTTAACAGAACAAGCTTTAAATCTTGTTTTAGGTACTGTACAAATTTGTTTTTTATACCTTCTGGCTTATTTGATAATTGTCCTGAAGTCTTGGATTTTAGTGCTTGTTTTAGTAGATGTACTAATCTGATATCTATCCCTTTGGATTTATTCAATAATTGTCTTAATGTCAAATATTTCGATGACAGTTCGCAAGAAGATGGATGTTTTTATAGCTGTTCAAAAGTAGAAATATTACCAGAATTATGGAAGTTGTATTTTGGAAAAGAAGTTGTATCAAATAAATGTTTTTTAGACTGTACTAATGCCTCTAATTGGCAAGAAGTCCCTGCGTCATGGGGTGGCCAAGGACCTGACTGGTATCCGCCATTTGATGCTACTATTACAATTAAGCTATTTAAAGATTCGGTTTGGTGGCTTAATCAGTCAGTTACTTTAAATGGAATACCATTTACCCAACTAGCTAATGGTAATTATTCTGCACATATATTAGGTATAAAAGCAAACGAAGCGCTAGAGGTATCTGTGAATGGGTCTCCACAAGGATATATTATACCTGAATATAATAAGGTAGATTATCTTTTTTCTATTGGTGATTCTTCAGGCTTATATTCAGGCTTATATCAAGATTATACAACAGGTAATATTTCAGAAGACTGGATCATATCAAATAATGGTTGGACATATGATGTTGAAGTAGGAGGTTTTAGGAGTGAAAATATTAAACACGGTGGTACAACTTCGTTAACAATCAATGTCCCTGCCTCACAAATTTATATCCAATACGGCCAAGAATCAGAAGTAAATTGTGATTACTGTAGTATATATAATGGAGATGAAAGCAAAATAATAGATTTAAAAACAACAATGCATCAAGGTTTATCCCTCACAACAGAAGTAACCTCTACCGGCAATTTAAAATTTACTTACCATAAAGACAATAATACCTCTATTGGTAAAGATGCTTTTTGGATAAAACGAATAACAGGTGCTTTGGCTGTACCACCTCTTCCTGAAAATTTTATCCCTACGACTTCCACAACGATGAGTTCACCAGCCGATTTAGAACAACGTCTGGCACGTTTGGAACAAATGTTAAATTTAAACAATACCGATTATGCAGATGTACAATAAACAAAACAAGCTGATCCTGGACATCGACGTTGATGATAAATCATATCGTTACCGGGCCATCATGGGGAAGAATGACATTGTCCTGTATTATTCCCTGTCGGAACACGTTGAAATCCCGACCGGATCATACATCTATTACCAAGGTGAACAATACCGACTTTGGTATCCGGAAGACTTTGTGAAACACGGGACCCGGAATTTTGAGTATAAAGTTACATTACTTTCATACAAGGAATATTTGAAAAAATGTAAGTTCAAACTACTGTCAGAACGTCCATATAAGCTAAAGTTCCCTTTGACAGCTAAACCACGTGTATTTCTTCAACTCATTGTTGATAACCTGAATCTACACGATTCAGGCTGGCAGGTTGGCAAATGTATCGAATCAAAGGAAATATACCTGGCTTTCAACCATGAAAACTGTCTGGAGGTCTTTACTCGTTTAGCTGATGAATGTAAGACCGAATATGAAATAGTAAATAAGACACTGAATTTAGGCAAAGTCGAATATTTCAAAGACGAACCTTTGACTCTTTCGTATGGTAAGGGTAACGGCTTCAAAACCGGTGTAGGTCGAACCAGCCAGAAAGAAAAACAACCTGTCACGATCTTATATGTTCAGGGCGGAGAAAGAAATATAGACTATTCGTTATATGGCAGTAAAACGCTATTGCTCCCGCGCAATCAGGAATTGGAATACCAGGGACGACGTTATAAGACTGACGCCGACGGCACGTATATTGTCCGGGCCGATCGTGAACTGACGGACTACAACGAGGACAGTTATGACGGATCAAAGTATTACCCCAGTCGAGTTGGGACTGTCAGCCGTGTAGAAACAATCATAAAAAACGAAGGAAAGGATGATGAATATACCTTATATGATATAATTGACGATAGTATTCCAGAATCCCTTGATTACTCACAGTTCCGGATTTCGGGAGAGACAGCTACGATCATATTTCAATCGGGCATATTAAAAGACAAAGAGTTCGATATAGTACAGATAGATAAGGCCATGACCGGATATGTACACAGTGAACGCCGATTCAAATTAGTATCGAGAAAAATAGATGGTATGGTTATGCCAAACGAGACATTTAAACCGTCTCCCGGCGACGAATATGCAGTTTTTCATATATCCTTACCAAACGCCTATGTCTGTGATAATGCAAGCCAGAGCGGAGCCAGTTGGGATATGTTCCGCGAAGCTGTCCAGTACATGTATGGGGCGGAAGATGACGGCTTTGTTTTTAAAGGCGACCTGGACGGAATCTGGGCAAAACAAAAATGGCTGGAAATTGGCGGAAAAATACGCCCAGGCGGATACGTTCAATTCTCCGATACGCAATTTCAGCCGGAAGGTGTCCTGATCCGTACAACAGGAGTACGAGATTATATCAATAATCCACACAGTCCGGTACTGGAACTATCCAATGCTCCAGTCTCCGGGTATGTATCAAATGAAATTGGTAAGATCGAGGAAAACGAGGTTATAACGGATGAATTACATAAAAAAGGATTAGCCTTTACCCAGCGCCGCTTCCGGGATGCAAAAGAGATGCAGGATATGCTTGAAAAGGCATTCCTTGACTTCTCCGCTGGTGTCAATCCTATATGGGTACAAACCATGTCTCTACTAGTCGGGGAGGAAAGCCTTCAGTTTCAATTCGTAGATAACAAGACGGCACCGAAAGAGGTAGATCACCCATTCTATTATAACAACGACAGTAAGGTTTTTGAAACGCCTGCCGGTATTATTCAACATCTGACGTTAGGTATTGACAAGCTGTCTTCTTCGCTTAAACCTTCTGATTTTAAGTATTGGGATATTGCCTCTTACACATCTCCGCCTCTTACAGATGCGTCCCCTTATTACTTGTATTTGATCTGCCAGAAAGAAGGTACAACCGGATATTTCAAGTTAAGCAAAGAAGCCCACAGGCTTGATCCCGGAGATGGTAACTATTATTTCCTGACCGGTACATTAGGCGCTGACGTCGATAACGTTCGTAGTTTTGCAACCCTCTATGGCTTTACCGAAATCGGCCCCGGCTGGATGCGGGTTAAACAAATCATCAGTCCGGACGGCAAGACTTATTTTAATGTTGCGATGGGCGAGATTGGCGGGAAGCTTGTTTTAAAAGCAGGTTCCTCCGGCCTCAAAGAACTAGCTGAATGGACAGGCGTAGATAAGGAAATCAAAGACGCCCAAAAGACTGCCGATGATGCCCTGGACGAAATTGCCGACACCAATGAGGCTCTCAACGACTTAGGTGATTATGTAGACGGTGCCTTTGCCGACGGCATTATTAGTGAGGCTGAAGCTGTTGCCATTGAAAAATATATCAATACGTTAAATAAGGAGAGGTCAGATATTGATGCCCAGTATGCCAAACTCTTCGCTAACACCTATCTGTCAGGTGTGGCCAAGACAAACCTGTTAAATGCTAAAATCACTTTTGCCGGGGCACATCAGGATTTAATCAATGCGATCAACACAGCCATTGAGGACAGAGAGACGACCGTTGAAGAAAAGAATGCTGTCGATGCAGCCTTTACCCTCTATGCTTCTGCCTTGGCCAATCTTTCAACCCGTATCCAGGAGGCTAATGTAGCGATCCAAGACAAACTCAAAGGCTTTTCTGATACAGCCCTAGATCAGGCGCATAATGCAAAAAATGCCGCTGATGCCGCTCAACAAGCCGCCGACGATGCGAATGCGGAAGCGGAGGTTATTACCGGAGTCTTAAACGACTGGGCCAGCGATAGTATAATTTCACCAATGGAGAAAACCGGCCTGAAACAGCAGTTAAGCGATATTCAAGCCGAATATCAGGAGATCGCAGGTCAAGTAACCCGGTATAACTTAACCAATACAACAGCCTGGAGTAATTACTACAGCGCCTATTTATCTGCGGTCAATGCTCTAAATAAATATACAGCCAGTACCCCGTCCGATATACCGGTACAGAGTGACTATAATAACATAGCAGCCTACTATTCACGCCGTAAAACTATACTGGAGGCGATCGCTGCCGCGGCCAAAAAGTATGTAGATGATTTGGCAAACAGTATGTCTGGTGCAACAGCTGGACTTCAGGAACTAGCTTATCTGAAAGGGGCCATTGCCAACGAGACAGCCAACATCGGAGGTCTGTTGTTAACCAGCCTCCTAAAATTGGGAGTCAGAAGCGGATCAACCTGGATAGAGAAGGCCGGTATCAACGGAACAGCCAAAAACTCGAATGACGTTATAGCATGGTTCGGCGGTACTCTTAACCAAGCGATCAACGATACAGCGGCTATCGTTTTCCGTTTGGACGGTTCCGGGCAATTGGCTGGGGGTGCAATAAAATGGTATAAACAAAATGGTCTATGGAATGCCGAGTTCGATGGTATAATCAAAGCTAGAGGTATTCAGTTACCATTTATAGACATTGAAGATTCAGATGCAGTATATAGTAATGGTACATATAGGCTGAATGGTAATCTGTCTGTAACAACTTATTCCAACCGAATAATTTTACCAACAGATATTAAATACAATGGCTCTATAGTTTCAATTTACAACAATGTTTGGCCTCCTTATACAAAGACTTTTTCAGGTACTTATGTCGAGACACAAAATGGACAAAAGATTTTTGTACCAAGATCATACACAGAATTAGCTTCAGAGAATGATTTTGTAGAACGCATTTGTGTAAGTACTGGAGTTGTCAGGCTAATTGCAGTACTAGGTGTAAATGAAACAACTTTTGTCCAATGTATCAGATGGGTAGTCTTAAAATAATCACAATTTAAAAATCAAAGAAAATGAAAACAGTATTCTACGAAAGCCGAATAGCCAAGCTATTCACTTTCATTCCAAATTTCAAAACGATCATGTTGTTTGGCTTGGTATTTACCGAACATCAATCTCTGTCAAAAACAATTCTGGCACACGAAAAAGTCCATCAACAGCAATACCAGGATTGTTTCGGTGCCGGGTTAGCCTTAGCAATCATAACCATGTTTACCCTGTTTGCTTTCAGCATTCAGTCGCTTTGGATGCTCCTGCTTGTTCTACTTCCCATATTCCTATATTATATAGTATATGGGACAGAGTATCTAATCAGCTTTGTCTACAGGTCATTCAAACACAAACATCTTGTTATGGCTAATGATAGCGCATATTGTTCCAGTGCTATGGAAATGGAAGCCTACGACCTACAGGATGAATGGCGTAAACCTTGTAAAGACAGACGGATACATCATTCGTTTGAATGGTTCAAGTATTACGGGGTGATTTAGCTGAGAAACTCTATGATTTTACCAGCACTTAAACGCAATATAAATACCGTTTAAGTGCTGTGTGATTTTTATACATTTCGTTCTGAAATTTTGTACTGGTGGTTTTGCCAATTATAACCTGACATACTCTTGTCTGGTTGCCGGGAAAAGTTTTTGCCGACACTGTCGGCAAAATTATCGACAGCGTCGGCAAAGCTTTTGACAGTGTCAGCAATATTGCCGACACTGTCGATAACAAATTACCTGCCTGAAAAAACAAAGAAACTATTAATACTCTCCAGCCTTCCGCCTTTACTCAGCACAATGTTTCTCGCTACATACGACTCGTTCCCAGCCGTATCCGTGCAATACACCATATAAACCTAAATCCGGTGACGGATATATAGATATTTTGTTTCTGACATGAATCTGTAGATACTAATTATTGCCAATAAATAAGAATATCTTACTTTTGTGTGACAAATACGAAAAAAGAAATGCAGATCATACCCAAAGCTAATACCTTACGAAAAAGTGTACTTTTATACCGGGGCATCCGTTACCGCCGCGGTTACGGAGTACATTCGCCTTTCGTCTTCAACCTGATAACAAAGGTAATAGAAGAACGCTGTTCCTATTATAGCTTTTATGATATAGAACTGATCCGGAAACAACTGCTTTTCCGCGACAATATCATCACCTATCCGGACAGGCAGCAGAAAGGGATACTCCGCCGCCGTACGATCGGAGAGATTGTGGAGCGCGAAGCGATCAAGCCCAAGCATGGTGCCCTACTCTTCCGCCTGGCGAACTATTTCAAGTCGCAAAACATTCTCCAGCTGGGACCGTCGATGGGGTTATCCACCCTGTATCTGACCTCCTACGCCCCCGGATTGAGATGTATTGCCCTCGAGAATATCCCGGAGTTCGCTTCCATCGCCCGAATCGCTTTTGAAAAGACTGCCCGCAACCCGGTCGACCTGCGGACGGGAACCTATAAAGAACTGCTTCCACAGGCACTGGAAGAGATGAAGCAGGTGGATTTTGTATTTTTTAATACATTATATGAACAACAAAACAACGTTTGGTTGTTTAATGAATGCAGTAAACATGTTCACGACGGTTCAGTCTTTGTTTTTGAGGGAATCAAAGCAAGCCGTAAAATGAGAGAATTTTGGAAGGAGATATGTTCGCACCCCGAAGTAACGGTGACTATCGACCTCTATTCGATGGGGATCGTATTCTTCAACAAGAAATTACATAAACGCGACTATATAGTCTACTTCTAACGGCAGAGAGCAGATAATAAGAGTGTTGAAAATTAAAAAAAGAAGTATATGAAGAAAAGCCTTATTTATACCGGTGGCGGCGACAAAGGAAAAACCTCCCTTGTAGGAGGCCAGCGGGTATCGAAAGCGCACCAGCGCATAGAAAGTTACGGAACCATCGATGAACTGAATTCATTCATCGGGCTGCTTATCACAGCCCTGGACGATCAGGCCGACATCGATTTCCTCTCTTTCATACAGCATAAACTGTTCACCATCGGTTCTTACCTGGCAACCGACCAGGAAACAACCGAACTGAAGATCGAGAGCAAGGTAACCCCCGAAAGCATCGAACGTATCGAACGGGAGATCGACCGCCTGGACAGCGAACTGCCGCAGATGAAAAACTTCATCCTGCCCGGAGGAAGCCGTTCCGCTTCGCTGGCACATGTCTGCCGTACCGTCTGCCGCCGTGCAGAACGCCAGATATACCGTTTGGCCGAAACAAATCCCGTCGAAGAGCCTGTACTTATTTTCGTCAACAGATTGTCTGATTATCTGTTTGTTTTGGCCCGTAAGGAGTGTATTAGGAATAATGGTAAAGAAATTATTTGGGATTATACTTGCATCTAAGAAATATTGTTTTATTTTTGCGGGAAATTTGAGAACCTGACTGTCTTCGGGCAGTTGTTAATACTAGATAACTATGTATTGGACATTAGAGTTAGCTTCGAAGTTGGAAGACGCGCCCTGGCCTGCAACCAAGGATGAATTGATTGACTATGCACAACGTTCTGGTGCGCCGTTAGAAGTAATAGAGAATTTGCAGGAAATGGAAGATGAAGGTGAGATTTATGAATGCATGGAAGATATCTGGCCTGACTATCCAAGTAAAGAAGACTTCTTCTTCAATGAAGAGGAATATTGATGTGCTTTAAAATAAAGTATTGAAATAAAGGCGAGGTAGCGGGCTTGCAGAAGTCCCCTGCCTCGTTTGTTTTTTGCGGTCCATACAATTTATACCTGTTTGCCGCGTTATTGTAGGGGGTGAAACATCTTTCACCCCGTTAGTTATAGTTTAGATGAAGAGAGTCTTCCTGTTTATTATCGCATTGATTACCTGCACGATGAGCGTGCGGGGTCAGATTGATATGCAGTTAAGCCAATACTTCCTGGGACTGGGATATTACAACCCCGCCTATGCCGGAACGACGGGAGATCTGAATATGCTCGGATTGTTCCGCCAACAGTGGATCGGCATGCCCGGAGCCAGTACCTCTTTCTTTGTTATCGCCGATATGCCCTTCAAATTAGGCAGTACGAACAATGGAGTCGGACTGGTTGTAAACACGGAAAGTATCGGATTATTCCAGTATACACAAGTAGGGGCCCAGTATGCCTATAAGCAAAAATTATTCGGAGGAACTTTAAGTATCGGGTTGCAGGCAGGCATATTCAATGTCGGCTTTGACGGGACAAAGATATATATCCCGGCAGATAATGACTATCACACTCCTGTAGATTCAGACCCCGCTTTGCCCTCAACAGCTGTGCAGGCAATGGCGATCGACCTGAATGCCGGTATTTATTATTCCCACAAACATTTCTATGCCGGTTTCGGAGCCACTCACCTGACAGCGCCCGAAATGGCATTGGGTGAAACGACTAATTATTATATCCCTATGGGATTAAATTTAGTAGGCGGATACAATATTCAGCTCAGGAACCCGTTGTATGAATTACAGCCCTCTGTATTCCTGAAAACAGACATGCAGAGTTTCCAGGCGGACATTACCGCCCGAATGGTATATAATAAAATGTTTAACGGAGGTCTTTCCTGGCGTATAAACGAGTCGGTAGTAGTATTATTGGGAGCCACATTCGGCAGATTTCAGGTTGGATATGCTTACGATTTCCCTACCACGGCCATGTTAAAAGGGAGTTCCGGTAGCCACGAAGTGTTGGTGCGCTACCAGTTGAAGTTGAAGAAGACAAAAACAGGAAAGAACAGACACAAAAGTGTACGTATATTATAGTATATGAAAAAAGTATTATTAGTACTTATGGCAGTAGCCTTGCTTACCTCATGTGGTAAATCCCTTTCCGGAGCGGGAGGAGAAGTTACCGGGGTAAGATCTGTGGCTTTTAACGAACCTTCGCCCTACGGCATGGTTCTGATCAAAAGAGGTTCGTTCGAAATGGGACCGGCAGACAAAGACTCCTTATGGGGAATTAACCCTGAAACAAAGGGAGTTTCGTTTGACGCGTTCTGGATGGACGAAACGGAAATAACCAACGCCAAATACCGCCAGTTCGTCTACTGGGTGCGCGACTCCATTATCCGCGAACGCCTGGCCGACCCGGCTTACGGTGGCAACGACCTGTTTAAGATCACGGAAGACCGTTACGGCGAACCCGTCACCCCGCATCTGGACTGGAGCCGTCCGATCCCCTGGAAACGGGCGAACGAAGATGAGCTGCGTGCCATCGAAAGCGTTTACTATGTACACCCCATCACCGGCGAAAAACGTCTGGACGAAAAGCAGATGGTCTACAAATACGAATGGTATGACTACACCGGTGCCGCCCTGCGCAAAAACCGCCTGGATCCGGGCGAACGCGTACGTAACACCGATATACAAGTCGATATGAACGAGGTCGTTATGATCTCCAAGGATACCGCCTATATCGACGATGACGGCAACATCATCAACGAAACCCTTACCCGCCCGCTCAGCGGTCCGTGGGATTTCCTTCATACCCGCATCGTAAACGTTTATCCGGATGAAACCTGTTGGGTGAACGACTTCAATAATGCTTACAACGAGCCATACATGCGTATGTACTTCCAGCATCCGGGATATGACGATTATCCTGTCGTAGGTGTCTCCTGGGAACAGGCTACCGCATTCTGCGTATGGCGTACCGATATGTTCAAACAATCGTTGAACTTCCCGGCCGGACAAGCCATCGAGCCGTTCCGCCTGCCGACAGAAGGCGAATGGGAATATGCCGCCCGCTCCGGAAAGAACGAAAACAAATACCCCTGGTCGTCCGACGAACTTCAGAACGCCAAAGGCTGCTTCATGGCAAACTTCAAACCCGGAAAAGGGAACTATACCGAAGACGGTCACCTGATTCCATCCCGCGTAGGCTCTTTCGCCCCGAACCAGTTCGGTTTATATGACATGGCGGGTAACGTGGCAGAATGGACTTCTACCATGTATTCCGAATCGGGCCCGAGCCAGATGAGCGATATGAACCCCGACCTGCGCTACAATGCAGCCAAGGAAGATCCGTACGCGATGAAGAAGAAAGTCGTACGCGGCGGTTCATGGAAAGACGTGGCACAATTTATCCGTTCGGATATGCGCACCTTCGAATACCAGAACGAAACCCGTTCCTATATCGGTTTCCGTTGCGCACGTACACAGATCGGTTTCTCCCGTTCAAAAGGTAAAAAATAATATAAGAAACATACAACATTATGGGAAAATATAGAAGATATAAAAACAGAATTGAAATGTTCCTTTCCAGCGACATGGGAAAGAGAGTACTGAACTTCTGTTACAGCTGGGGAGCATCTATCGTAATCATAGGTGCCATGTTCAAGTTGCTTCACCTGCCGTATGGTAACCAGATCCTGTTTATCGCCATGACGGTGGAAGCATTGGTATTCTTTATCTCCGCTTTTGAACACCCTTCAAACGAATATCATTGGGAAGAAGTATTCCCCGTGCTGAAATCGAAGAACCCGATGGACCGTCCCGACTTTGCCGGCACAGGCATGTCCAACCTGATCAACTCATCGGACAATATGGATGACGACAATACCTCAGGCGGCATAAACATCCATGTAGGCAACGGCAGAAAAGCAGGTGTCGCAGGCAACCTGGGCGGAACCTCCGTACTGAGCAACCTCGATGTCAGCGAAGAAGATACAAAGAACCTGTCGGAAAGCATCAAGAAACTGAGCGGCGCTGCCGAACAGATCTCCAAGATGGCGGAACTGACCGAAGCAACCCAGAAATACCTGGAACAGCTATCCGGCATGTCCGAAAATATGGAACGTTTCAGCCACGTCACCAACTCGCTGACCAACGTATCCGACACATTGCTTAACTCTTATAAGAGCATCACAGACAACTCGGACGGTATCAACCAGAACTCACGCGGCTACGTGCAGCAGATGGAAATGTTGAACCGCAACATCTCCGGTTTGAATACTATCTACGAAATACAGTTAAAGAGTATCAGTTCGCAGATCGAATCGATCGAACATATCAACGGTGGCTTGAACCGCATCCGCGAGATGTACGACGGTTCGGTAACCGACAGCTCGGTTTTCCGCAACGAAACGGAAAAGATGACTCGCCAGCTGGCCGAACTGAACCAGGTATACAGCCGTTTGCTACAGGCAATGACGGTCAATATGGGTCCGGCAACCGCTTACCAGCAGCCTGCCCCCCAGCCGCAACAACCCAATTACCAGCAACAGCAGCCTAACTATCAGCAGCCCTACCAGCAACAACCGTACGGCTACCAGCAGCAGGCTCCGTATACAAACAATCCCGGACAGCAATCCGGCAGATAATAAACAAACGAAACTGAAAGAAGATGTCCGGAATAGCAAATAATCCCAACTCGCCCCGTCAGAAGATGATCAACCTGATGTATCTGGTGTTCATCGCAATGATGGCACTGAACGTGTCGTCGGAGGTTCTCGACGGTTTCGAGCTAGTGGAAGACAGTTTACGCACCTCCATCAGCAACTCGGCTCACCGAAACGAGATCGTGGCAGGCGAACTGGATACCTACTACCAGTCCAACCCCGAAAAGGTGAAGGAATGGTACGATAAGGGTAAACAGGTAAAGTCCGCTTCCGACAGCCTGTACAACTACGTGCAGGACCTGAAGCAACGTATCGCGGTAATTGCCGATGGGAAAGATGCCAACGTAAACAAGATAGAGCATAAAGACGACCTCGAAGCCGCTTCACGCATCATGCTGGGCCCGGTTACCGGAGAAGGAAAGAAGCTGCGCGAAGCCATCGACGCTTACCGCGTGATGATGGGCGAAATGGTACAGGACAGTGCCAAGACCCGCATCCTGGAAGCAAGCCTGAGTACCACACCGCCTCACAAGGCAGGGATCAATACCCGCACCTGGGAAGAAGCGTTGTTTGAAAATATGCCGGTTGCCGCAGCCGTAACATTACTGACGAAACTGCAAAGCGATATCCGCTACGCAGAAGGCGAAGTGCTGAACAACCTGTTGAACAGTGTCGACGTAGGCGACTACCGCGTGAACCAGATGACCGCACAGGTCATACCGGAGAGCCAGATCGTCATGCGCGGAAGCCAGTACAAGGCGAATATCGTCCTGTCTGCCGTCGATTCAACCAAACGTCCGGCCGTATTCGTAAACGGCAAGCAGTTGCCGGAAGACAGCCGCGGACAGTTCACCGCCATTGCCGGTGCCCCGGGTACTTACCCGATCAAAGGGTACATCGAGATGCCCAATAACGATGGCAGCATGATGCGCCAGAACTTCGAAAGCGAATACTTCGTAACAGAACCGAGTGCAACCGTTGCCCCGTTACTGATGAACGTATTATATGCCGGAATCGCCAACGAGATGCGTATTGCCGTACCGGGCGTACCGAGCGGAAACGTAACGGCCACCATGACAAACGGAACCCTGACACGCAAAGGCGATATCTGGGAAGCCCGCCCCTCAAAAGTCGGTACCGACGCTGTTATATCCGTCAATGCCCGCATGGCCGACGGTCGCAGCGTGGAAATGGCCAAGAATACCTTCCGCGTACGTGCCCTGCCCGACCCGATGCCTTACATCGAGTATAAGGACCAGAACGGCAATATGCGCAAGTTCCGCGGCGGAAACATGACCAAACGGAATCTGATCGAGACGGAAGTGCTCCAGGCAGCTATTGACGATGAAATATTGAATATAAAGTTTGACGTACTACGTTTCGAACTGTTGTTCTTCGACTCCATGGGAAATGCAATACCTGAAGTTTCTCAGGGTCCCCGGTTCTCGGACAACCAGAAAGACAGGATACGTCGTCTGACAAGAGGAAAACGCTTTTTCATCAGAGGTGTAGTAGCCAAAGGACCTGACGGCCTGGAACGTACCCTCACCCCGATCGAAGTCATTGTAAATTAAGTAGGGGCGGTTCGCGAACCGCCTTCAAACTAAGAATATAAAATATGAAACGTTTTTATTACATACTGGCAATTGCAAGCGCCCTGTTCTTCACAGCTACCTCCATACAGGCACAGGAAGAAACAGGAAACACCCAGCAACGGGCAAGAAGAAGCCCGCAGGCCACCCGCGGAGAACGGGCTAATGATAAGAAAGACACCGGTATACCCGAACTGACCGTGCGGGCACAGGATATGAACGAGCGTATGACACAGGAAGTGGGCAACGCCCGCTGGATGCGTGTCATGTACCGGCAGATAGACCTGATGAAAGAGAAGAATGCTCCTCTGTATTATCCGGTCACCCCGATGAACGGACAGATGAACCTTTTCTCCATCATCTTCAGTCTGATCAGCGAAGGTAAAATAGACGCATACCAGTATGAAGACGGTTACGAAGATTTCAGCGACAACAGCAAGATCAATCTGAAAGACATGCTCGACCGCTTCGGCATCTATTATGAGGAAGTACCCGGACAAGGTAACCAGGGAACCACTTTCGTGATCAACGAAAGCGATATTCCTTCCGAAACCGTCCGCTCTTATTATGTAAAGGAAGCCTGGTATTTCGACCAGAATAACTCCGTATTCGATGTAAAGACACTGGCCATCTGCCCGATCATGACCACTTCAGGTGATGTCGGCGAGTTAACCATGCCCATGTTCTGGATTCCTTACGAAAGCATCCGCCCGTATATCAACACGGCATTTATCATGACATCGAACATCAACAATGCCATGACCTTCACGCTCGACGACTATTTCCGCCGCCGTATGTTCGAAGGCGAGATCTATAAGACACAGAACCTGATGAACCAGCCGTTGATGGCTTACTGCCCGACTCCCGATTCCCTCAAGAAAGAACAGGACCGCATCGAAGGCCAGTTGGTTGCCTTCGAAAAGTCACTCTGGTTCCAGCCCGACACTACTCAGGTAGAAGACCCGAAAGCGGCTAAAAAAGCGAGAAAATCATCAGCCCGCGGACAAGGCGGAGCCACTACCGAAAAGGCTGTTAAAGAAACCAAAGAAAAAACAGTAAAGACAAAAGCGCCGAAAGCCGAGAAATCTTCTCCGGTTCGAAGCGTACGTCGCAGAAGATAAGAACATATAAACTCAAGAAAAAGTAAAGGCTATGTCATCACGATGTAGCCTTTACTTTTTTTATCAAATTCTATCTAACAAACCATAGTTTTTACAGAACTATGGCCTTTTGTCCTATAAGAAAGTAGGAGATAAGTAAAACAGGGGGCATTTAGCGTGCAAAACACTCTTCTTTAAAGAAAGAACAGAGATTCTATAACTTATTTTTCACAATTTAATACCTAATAAGAAAAATATTATTATTTTTGACACGATAAGATATCATAGTTCTGTAAAGACTATGTCTCTCATCTAAATTACAAGTTTTCACTAGTATAATATTGCGACTTATTAACCTCTTAAATCACAGGCTTATGTTAACTCAACTAAAACTGACCAAAGTGTTGATTATCCTGTCAGTATTCAATTTGTTTGGGAATATTCACACAGAAGCGAATACTCTTTCCCGACAAGCTGCGGTAACTCAACAAAAAAGCAAAGTGACCGGTATCGTAGAAGATGAAAACGGAACCGTTGTCGGAGCCTCCATTTTCATCAAAGACAGTTCCACCGGAACAATTACTGACTCAGAAGGAAGATTTACCCTGACCGATGTCAAAAAAGGCTCGACACTCGTATTCTCTTTCGTCGGTTTAAAAACCCAGGAAATAATCTGGAAAGGGGAAAGTATACTAAACGTCAAAATGGTCAGCGACACCCAGGATTTGGATGAAGTTATCGTAGTAGCCTATGGAACAGCCAAAAAATCAGCATTCACAGGTTCAGCCACAGTTATCAGCGCAGAAAAACTGACACAACGCTCAACCACCAATGTCGTACAATCATTACAAGGACAGGTCGCCGGATTACAAATGACAACTGGTTCCGGACAGCCTGGCGGAGGTTCTCCATCCCTTATCATACGAGGCATAGGTTCTATCAATGCTGATATCGACCCGTTGATTATTGTCGACGGCATGCCTTATGAAGGAGGTTGGAACAATATCAACCCTTCTGATGTAGAATCGGTTTCCGTATTGAAAGATGCTGCATCGAATGCTCTTTACGGAGCAAGAGGTGCCAATGGTGTTATTATTATCACCACGAAACAGGCAAAAGTGGGAGAAGCAAAAGTGACGGCTTCCGCCAAATGGGGCGTAAATACGCGTGGCACCATCGATTACGACTACATCAAAGACCCCGGAGAATACTACGAAGCTCATTATAAAGCATTATATAATCAACTAAGATACGTCAAAGGATTATCTGAAAATGACGCATATACGCAGGCGAATATCAATATGGTAGGCAATACCAAAGAAAACGGCGGCTTAACCTATAACGTATTCAACTATCCGGAAAACGAATACCTGATAGGAAAAGACGGAAGACTAAACCCCAACGCCAAATTAGGACGGGTAGTGAACGGATATACGTTATCTCCCGACGACTGGGTCGATGAAGCATATAGCAGCGCCTTCCGGCAGGAATATAACGTCAATATATCCGGAGGAACCAACAAAATGCAAATGTACGGCTCCTTTGGTTACCTGAACGACGAAGGTATTGTCCCCAATGCCGGATACGAACGCTATTCTGCCCGCTTCAAAGGTTCTTACCAGGCAAAGAGTTGGTTGAAATTCGGTGCTAACGTAAACTATACTCACAGCGAAACATCGACCTTGTCAGAAGACTATAGCACAGATATGGCAAGTGTCGTAGAACAAGTTGCCCCTATCTACCCGGTCTATATCAGAGATGAGCATGGAAATATCATGACCGATGAAAACGGCAAACTGTATGACTACGGAACAACAAATACCGCGTTGGGATTAGCCCGCCCCGTTCTTCCGAACTCATCCATACAAAGCTCCATTCTCAATCTGTCGGAAACAAATGCAAATACGTTTAACGGTAACGGCTTTGTCGATATCACCTTCCTGAAAGACTTCAAATTCACGTTCAACGCAGGAACGACAGTACGCGAACAAAGATATTTCACAACCAGCAACCCATTCTACGGTTTCGGGGCGGAGCAAAACGGTACCATATCCGTTTACCATTACCGCACAACCACACTAAACTTACAGCAGATCTTAAACTATAACCGCAGTTTCGGTAAACATAACGTATCGGCCATGTTGGGACATGAAAATTATAAATACAACTATGTCCAATTATCTGCCGGCAAAAAGAACATGTTCTCTTACTGGGAGAACCATGAATTGAACGGAGCCATCATTGACGCTGCTTCTGCCGACTCCTACGCAACGGATTACAATACGGAAGGATACTTCTTCCGCGGCCTCTACGATTACGACGGCAAGTATTTCTTCTCCGGTTCTTATCGCCGCGACGCTTCTTCACGCTTCCATCCGGATCATTGGTGGGGTAATTTCTATTCCATCGGAGCTGCTTACCTGATCTCGAGAGAAGACTGGTTCAAAACAAACTGGGTAGACTTGTTAAAAATCAAATTCTCGATCGGACAGCAAGGTAACGACAATATCGGTAACTTCCGGTATATCGATACCTATACCATTAAAAACAACAATGACGAGTTATCGCTCGCCTTTGCCAGCAAAGGAAATAAAGATATCACCTGGGAAACAAATACGAACATGAACCTGGGAGTTGAATTTGAATTATTCAAACATAAACTGACCGGTAGCTTCGAATTCTTCAACCGCAAGACGACCGATCTGTTAAACTGGTTCACCGTTCCTCTGTCGTTGGGATATGCAGGTTATTATGACAATATCGGAGACATGAATAACAGAGGTGTCGAACTCGATTTGAGATATACCCCGTTCAATAAAAAGAACTTCTCATGGACGATCAACTTCAACATGACTCATTATAAAAACAAGATCACCTATCTGCCTGCCGAGAAAAAGACTACAGAGATGGAAGGCCACGGCGGTTATATGGACGGAAGCAGGTATTATGGAGAAGGATTACCCATCAATACATGGTATATGCGCCAGTATGCCGGTGTGTCGGAAGAAGGTCTGTCCATGTGGTATTACACCGACAAGGAAACAGGAGAAAAAAAGACCACAACCACCAACTCCAGCGCAGACTATTATCTGTGCGGCGACCCCAACCCGGACCTGTACGGAGGTTTCGGTACGACACTGAATGTCTATGGTTTCGACCTCTCTGCCCAATTCAGTTATACGATCGGAGGCAAAACCTACGATTACGGATATGCAGGCATCATGGCTAATCCGACAGCCTCAAGCGTCGGTAACCGCTGGCACAAAGACATCGCAGACGCATGGTCGCCCGAAAATACAGGGTCAAACATACCGCGCTGGTATTTCAACGACTTATACACCACCAGCATGTCGGATCGTTTCTTGATGGATGGTAGCTACCTCAGCTTGCAAAACGTACAGGTAGGATATACCATTCCCAAGAAATATACCTCTTATCTGGGCATAGACAATCTTCGTTTATACTTTGTATGCGATAATGTATATTACTGGTCAAAGAGAAAAGGATTGGATCCCAGACGCTCCTACACAGGAGTCGGTGCTTCGGGAAAAATATCCCCGCTCCGCACTTTCACCGGTGGCATCAGTTTACAATTCTAAAATCACACAAATTCCATAAAGCATAAAACAATGAAAAAGAAAAATATATTTAAAACAGTAATTGTTTCCAGCGTGTTTTTCCTGGGATTGGGCATGAATAGCTGTATCGAACAAACATTTCCCGAAAGTTCTACGGCCACAGCCGATCAGGTAGCCAACTCGCCAGCCGGTATGCAGGCTATGATGAGTGCAATCGTCGGATATATCAACACGTATAATTCCTATGGTCAAGGTTATAACTTCGACTTCGGCTATAGTGCGTTCGGCATGACAAGAGAGACGATGTGCGAAGATTTCTTCGTCTATAATTCAAATTACGATTACTTCAGTTCATTCGGAAAATGTCTGGCATTGGCGGAAAACAGTACAGTAAACAGTCTTTATTACTACTACTACAAATTCCTCAATAACACCAACAACCTGATACGCCTGATCGACCCGGAAACGGCCACCGAAACCAACAGGCAGTATTTGGGGATCGCCAAAACATTCCGGGCTTTAATCTATATGGATATCTCCCGTTTCTTCGAGTACAAGAAAACAGGCATAGCCAAACTGGACAACGAAGCCGAAGCGAATAAGATATACGGCCTGACCGTTCCCATCATCTACGAGAACATAACGGAAAGCGAAGCCCGCGACAACCCCAGGGTCCCTTTCTACACCATGTATGAATATATCCTGAACGATCTCGACGATGCCGAAGAATACCTGAAAGACTACACCCGGCCTGCCAAGAATATGCCGGACCAGACAATCATCTACGGGTTGAAAGCACGCCTATGGCTGGAAATGGGTACGCGTTTCGAGAAATACCCGAATGATTTGTCAGCCCTCACCCAGAACGTCGACCTCGGTGTCAACTCTGCCAAAGATTGTTATGCAAAAGCAGCTGAATATGCCCGCAAAGTCATCTCAAACAGTGGAGCACAACCGTTATCGGAATCGGAATGGTTCGGAGGCAAAAACTATACGGCCGGATTCAATACCATCCAAACCGGCGCCTGGTTATGGGGTTCGATCATGAACCAGGAAAATATCCACAGCACATGGTTGAACTATGCCGGAAATATATGTACCGAACAGACATTCGGTGTAGGCAACTCCACCTACTGGGCTATCCGCACAATCAGCAAGGCCTTATACGATCAAATACCGGATACGGACTGGCGTAAAATTACCTGGATAGCCCCGGAAGATGCCGGAAAAGAACCGGGAAATAAATATCGTACCATATTATCCGATGTCAATTTCAAAAAGCTACCAGCTTACACGAACCTGAAGTTCAAACCGAAAGAAGGCAACATGATCGATGCCAACATAGGAGCAACGATCGATTATCTGATGATGCGTGTCGAAGAGATGTACTTCATCGAGGCCGAAGCATTAGCTGCAAGCCAGGGAGTAGCAGCCGGCGTAAATGCCCTCAATAGCTTTATGACTACCTATCGCTATCCGGAATATAATTGCCAGGCGACTACATTGGATGATTTCCGTAAAGAACTCATACTGCAAAAACGGATTGAATTCTGGGGAGAAGGAATCATTTTCTGGGACTACAAACGTTTGGAATTACCTGTTAAAAGAGGATATCCCGGAACCAACGCACCGGTAGGCTACCGCATGAATTCTATTGAAGGGTATTGCGCCCCCTGGTTCAATATCTTCTTCAGTAAATTCGAGTCACTTAAAAACACAGCCATCGTTTTGAATCCGGACCCGTCGGCCGTTATTTCAGACTGGACCGAATAAAAGGGATGAAACATTCTACTTTTGATTAACAGAAAAAATCGAACGCGGAAAACTCATATCGTCCGCGTTCGATTCTTTTTTTAGTCTGCCCCTCTACGTTATCACCTCATCATCTTCACCAAACAACTCCCTACTGCACACAGCATCAGGGTATATCCGGCCGCGACGGTAAGCTGTTTCCGGAATCTTCCCCGGAATCGTTTCCGCACCCCGAGAGTGTCAACAGGGCCCCGATCGAGGCCAGGACGATTTCTGTACGGTCCGCCCACAAAGCCGTCATCCCCAGTATCACCAGGTAACACACGAGCCACCTCCGGCTGATTATCCGGCATAACCACTTCTTCTTTTTTCTCATCTTTCTCCTTCTTTTTCAGGTTCAACAAAAAGCCCAGCAGGGCTCTGATAAATTGCAGGATTTGTCTTAATTTGTTCATTATTTTAATGTTTATGTTGTTATCAAATGTGAACTATCTAATTATTGACTAGTTGTAACCGGCTCCCCTCTTGAGAGGGGAATTGGTTACTCCCGTCACTATAAACTGATAGCTCAATTATTTCTCTAATTGGCACATTGGCATATTATCCCATTAGCACATTATTTTGCCCTTCCCCGCATCCAATCATACATATCCTTTAATGTGATGATCTTCTCGGCTATGGCAATCAGGTTACGGCGGTATAACTCACGGTTATCTCCGTTCTGCTCGCTGATATAGGGGCTGTAGGCTATCTCTTTCGCATAGGCTTCGGGCTGGCGGCTGAAACTCCAGGCATGGCGGTAACCGGTGCGGATCAGACGGGCAAAATCGAGGAATGAGAACTCTACACCGGCATAATGACGGAAATAATGCACCCCGCCGGTCCCTTCCACCTTCGCCCGCTCGCCATGCCAATAGCCATTGGATGCCCCGTACCCCATGATACCGAAATAGTTATGATGTTCCCTGGCCAAATGTGAAGTACCCCAACCGCTTTCGAGCGCACCCTGTGCCAGAATTACTACCGGGTTCATGTCATAGGTCCCACCCGCCTTCTCGGCTGCCGGCAGACATGTCTGCAAATACTGTATCTGTTTATCCATTTTATATGATATTAGTTATTGTTTTATTTGAATATGTACGTAATAATTCGTATCTTTATTGGTATATAAACCTTCAAATACATGCCGTATGGAAAATTCATTCAATCAGAACAGAGTATGGGGATGGGGCGAGCTTGCCCTGCAATACTTTCCCAATATTTCACAGAAAAGTGCCACGATGCAATTGTTGAAATGGGTCCGCGTAAGCAGGACACTCGTCGACCAACTGGAAGAATCAGGCTGGCATCCGGGAAAGAAATACCTCACTCCCCGACAAAAGGACTATATCGTCCAGCACCTGGGTGAGCCGTAAAAACGGCCGGCAGGCTATTCGATCTCCGGGCGGTCTCCACCACCGCCTTCCTCCCCTTTTCCTTCCTCCGACGGATCAGGAATCTTTTCGAAACTGAAATTGGCCACCGCTTCACGCAACACCTTGCCGGGACGGAAAACGATCCGTTTACTTTTGATCAGCGACTGGTTGAATTCCTTTTTCGTAGCCGTCCCGCTACTGCCGAACTGCAACTGGAAATTTCCCAGTTCGCCCACCTGTACCACCTCGCCTTTACCCAGGCTGCGCTTCATCACCTCGATCAACGAATCGAGTATCAACCGCACGTCACCCGGCGAAGCGGTAGACGAAAGTGAAATCAGGTCGCACAACTCATACATGTCGCACGTTCCCGTCGCCTTTGCGTTGGCATAATACAACTTACTCCCTTCCACTGCATCTTTACGCAAGTCCTTGCGCAATACCAATGTGTACTTTGCTGGCATAATCTTCTTTGTTTTTAATTAAACACCTTGTTTATAATCACATAACAAAGATACAACCGCCCGACCCGGACGAACGGAAAGCCGAAGAAGGAGGGGGAAGGAATGGAAAGATAAAGAACAAAAGAGAGTTATAAAGAAAAAACTTCCGCACGAGGCATATACAAAGACAATTTAGAAACCGGCAACTTACTGCCTTGCCGCAATACATCTGCGATAAACCGATCGCACGCCTGTTCGGTCATCACTTTTCGATGGCAGGCCAGATACAATAAATCCATGGTTGAAAGATAACTCCCTATCCAACACAATATCCAGAATGGCAAATTGATAAGCCGGCAGAATATCCGGCAACAACGACAAGCCCCCCCCCTTTATAAAATGGATAACCACATCCGCATCTAATAATATTTTTACCTTCTCACTCTTCATCGCCTATCCCAAGATTTATACCAATCTTAGACAATAATTCACGATAATGCCCTTCGGAAATCTTCTCACCGTCAAAGAGTCTGCGGGCCTTATCCCCATAATCACCAATAAACAGATTTTCATTGCCCGGACGATAAAGAGCAAGATCCGAATAGCCATATTCGAGTGCAGAACGAAGCACCGGTATAACCTTCATTTTCTCATACTGCTCCGCGGACAACAGGGACAAAGCACGCAGCCTGACAAGCATGGCCGAACGCGAAACAGAAAAATAATGCTCCAGTTTCAGAACCGTGGAACACGATATTTGCTTATTCCACAATTCCTCTTCCGGTATCATCGCACGGATCCCCATCTCCGGCATCAACAAAACAGAAGCAAAATAATCAGCCTCCACCTCCCGGGGGTCTTTGTTTATACCCGGATTGCAAGCATGCACTTCATGGTTTTCCTGCACAAACAAATGATAAAACTCATGAGCAATAGTAAAATGCTGGCGGCCACGCGGATGATTGGAATTAACAAGAATAAATTTATACTTGTCCGTCTTCAAGCACATTCCCGAAAAATTATCCGACAGGGGCTGATACTGCGTCAAAATATTCAAACGGCGCAAGACCTGCTTGATATAGATCGGTTCCACCGGATCTAGTCCGTTTTCCCGACGGAATTCAAACGCGCGGTACTCTAACAGAGAAATTACGTCTTTCTTCATTTTTCCGCTTCAATTGTACACATTTTCAAATAACTTTTCACCACATCTTTAAAAGCCGAAACTGCCTTCAGATCCGCCACCGACAAATCCGCTATACGAAAAGCACACGCCAAAGATTCTTTTCGACGACTTTCATCTGTTTCAAAAAAGACATTGCCATCAACGCCATACAAGTCCGCCAGCTTTTCAAGCACATGATACGGTGCCTCCCGCGCCCCTAATTCATAATTAGACAAAGTACCTCTTTCTACACCTAAAAATTCAGCGACCTGAGCTTGTGTCAGCCTATTAGCTTCTCTGATTTCTTTTAGATTTCTTCCGACTATTTGTTTCATAATCTTTACATATTAACGTTGCAAATATCGATATAAATCATCTTAAAATCTAATTTTGCAACATGTTTAACATTATCTATCGACTCTATTTTTACCCTATACCCCGTCCCTCTCCCCCCTATATCCCGTCCCCCCTCTCCCTATACCTCATTGCACGACAGGGTATAGGGAAAAATGTTGTTTTTCAAAGGGAGATGTTTTCAAAAGGACAAAACGGCCAATTTGGCCACCGCCACAATTTGGACATGGAGGGAGACAGGTCAAGCAGCCGGAGGGGTGTTCTTGCGATAAACGCCGGGAGCGATACGGGTGACATAGTGCGGGTCAAGCCGTTTCAAATGACGACGGATACTACGTTCTTTGATGCCGACAGATTCGCCTTGCGTGTATAACTCCGACAGGGTGAACTCTTCCGGCAACTGCTCGAAAAGGCGGCGGAAATAATCGGGACAGGTCAGCTCCGGTATATCGGCAGAAGCAACCAGCTGCGTCATCAACAGGCGGCTATGCGCCAAGCAGACTTCGATGATGGCGAGAGCGGCATGAAAGTGGGCATCGCTGCAAAAAAGCTCGTCCACCCCGTAATCGAGCTTGGCCGCCTCTAAGGCAGTAAAGATCATGCAAAGGCGGTAGGCCATCAGACCGTGGCGCTTCACCGCCCCGAGAAACGACTCGCTGCCGAACAGGTAGGTTTCACGTAACAGCCGGCCGAAATGGTTGTTCAACTCACGCCACTGCTCACCGGTCAGCCGTACCCGCAAAGGCCGTTTACGCAACAATACTGCCATCTCCATCACCTGCTCCGACAAGGCATCGAGATGTTGCTCGTAACGGTCGGCCTCGCCTGCCGACGATACATCCTGCCAGACCGCCGCGCTACGGCAGGTATAGAGCAACAGGCGGCTCGCCAGCCCATTCTCGGCATCGGGTATCAAGCGGGAGAACTGCCCCGGCGTACCCGCCAACAAGACTGCCAGACGCGGACGCGGGATACGGATCATCTCGTTGTCGGTCTTGCGCGACGAAGCAACCGGCTCATGGTGGAACGCCTTGCGCAGCAGGTCGTCGAACTGCCCGTAGTCCTGGCGTCCGGCGCTGATCAGCGTGTCGATCTCGCTATCGGCCATCAACCCACCTATCTCGCCATTGTCGGCCAGATGAACCAGCAGCTTAGCCTTGGTGATCTGTGTAGGGATGAAGAAGTAGCAGGTCGAAGCCTTCACCGGGGCATCAGCCACACAGACAACCTGTTTCTTCTGGCGGGCAGCCGCTTTCTTCACTTCCCATTCTTCCAGCTCCTGGCGGTATGCCTCTTCCTTACGTTTCGTTTCAGCTTCGATCAACAGGGCATAGCGGTCTGCCAATCGCCGCATGTCGTTGATGCAGCCTTTCCCATTGCCCGCCGGTGCCACTTCGACGGTGAACAGGTGCGGATATACTTTCTTTCGATTGTAAACGCCCCATACTCCCGGCAGGCAGGCGCTGAGCACCGTGCAAGCTGCCAGAAGAGCCATGTCGCGTTCACGCGGATCGGTATAGAAACAGATGGCCTTTTCAAACAGCAGAGGCAGATTGGATAGGATCTCCAGAGGCAACAGCGGAGTGCGTTCGCGCAGCTCCTCGCCCGAAATTGTGTCGGTGGCCAAATTGGCCGTTTTGTCCTTTTGCCCTTTCGGGCGGGTGGCATATTCCACCTTATTACCCTGATAGGCAGAAGATAACGCCTGACGGATCTCTTCATCGGCGAAGTCGGGAGCGTGCATCAGGGGGATACAGAAAACGGCTGTTTCATCGCACCCGAACCCTCTGCGATTCGCCTCACAGCCGAGGCGGTAGACGGTCTGGTTGCGGTTGCCCTCCATCGCCGGATGGGCACGCAACCAGTCGTGTACAAATAGTTGTGCGGGCAAGACAGAAGCAGGAGTGAACACCTCTGCCTCCGAATTGTAGTACGCCTCCGGATCGTTGCTCACGTAGCAGCAACGACTGATATCCTTGCAAGCCCGGTCGCAGAAGATCCCCGCCAACTGCTCGTAGCAAGCTGCCACCGCTGCAAAAGCAGCGGCATGTGCTTCACGGGTGGTATCGACACGGACAAACACCTTCAATCCCTCCCCACTGGGACTGACGAAAAAGGCCAGTGTACAGGCTTGTTGACGGAACAGGGCAGCCAACCCTTTCGGGTTGGACACATGATCGAAATCAAGCCCCACGATGCCGCTATACCGCTCCAACTGGCTGGCACGGTGCCCACCCCGGAACACACCCGAAGGGGTGAAACCGGGGAGTTGCCCTTTTTGTTTACGGGCTCCCTCCTTATCGCCCGCTACCAGGGAGGCACGATAGGCTGTGATGACAGCCTCCCAACGACGGGTACGGATCAGGATGATTATTTCTTCCAATGTACAGGGGACAGAGCCCGGCAGATACAATTTCTCGAAAAAGGAAAGAGTAGGTATTGCATTCATATGCTTTAGATTTTAAGGCCGCGAAGCCGATTAATAATAGCCAAAGGTACAGGCTTCCTTCCGAGAAAACAAGCCTATTAAACGACCGGCTACTTCTATTTACTAATCTTGATTATCAATAATTTAACAGCAAAATCAGAGAGAAATCACCCTTTTAACAGCAAAAAGCGGTCGTTTAATAGGGGGAAGGGGAAGAAATTTATTTTTTTACCCCATAGAACGTTACCGGTTTCCCTACAATAACTCCTGTTCCTCTTCCGAGATATAGTAGTTACGCTGGACGGTACCTAGGGAAACCCCGAAGTCTAAACAATTGCACATCAAGTGGAAGAAACAACCGTCGCGTTCAGCTCCCGAATGTTTTTTCAAGAAACGGTCAATGCGTTTCAATTCTTTCAGTACATCGGCATGGCTGCCTTTGGGAATTACCTGCCGGTCTTCGGGATAGATGACCGTCGCTCCGAGGCGTTCAGACAAGATGGATTTATACTTGGCCAGTTGCCGTTTGTTACTACGCGACAGTGTGCCGCACGATCCGTTCATGCTGCGCAGACGATCAATCTCATCGCAAAGAGCATCCAAGGTCAGCGATGCCATTAGGATTTCTTTTTTTTCATGCTGTTTACTGATATTAAATAACGAAAGCCCCGGCAGAAATAAATCCACCGGAGCTTTGTTTTTTTGCCTGCCGCCGTTCTTCTCAGAGAGACGGCAGAAAGAACTTTATTTCATTACTTTAGTATTAATATCGACCACTTTTTCACCTCTCACAGGTTAATTAGTAGAGACAGACGTATCAATCCGTCTCTACCTCGCAGTCAAAATCTATTGATTATAAATAATTTCTTATTTTACGATTGCTTTAACAGCTGCTTCGCCTTCGACGGCTACGACTACTACACCTGCAGGAGTAGAGATCTGAGCTTCGTCGGATGCAACTACTGTGTTGGCAACAGTCTGACCAAGTACATTCGTGATTACTACGTTCTTACCAGCTGCACCCTTAACAGTTACTACACCGTTACCAGCGATAACGCTGATTGAAGATGTTATAATATCTTCGTTGGCAGTAGCTTCTTCTTCTGTTTCACCCAAGTTGAAGATCTGAGCCTGATTTACCAACTGAGACAATGATGTAGTTCCGTCAATAGCCGTATGATCGCCATTAATATTCTTGCTCTGAGCTAATACAGGAACACCATCCATGATCTGTACCCAACTATTTTCGCTGAATCCGCCGATCTTAGACACTTTATTTTCATCATTGCCTTTAGATTCCAGTAATACATCCTGATGATCATCGTCTGTGTAACGCAAAGAGAATGCATAGTTCTGATGCTTACCATCTAATGTTTTACGATCAATCTTACCATCTGTGAATGCATCATTGAATTTCTTAGCATCGATCACTTTATAATCACCTACAGTAGTAATCAAATCTTTCAACTTCAAATCACCTTTCAAGATGAACAACCATTCTCCAGCAGGCTGAGCGAACGCAGTGTTAGCTTCTTCAGCTGTGATATTCATATGGATACCTTCTACAAATGCCAAACGAGTAAAGTTTCTATAACCGAACTTCTTAGCTTCATCCAACATGTTAATAGAAGTATGCAATTCTACGGAGTCATTCAAGTTAACCAATACGCGACCAGCTACATAACCATTATAGAAGATATGGTGAGTTGCATCTTCTTCATCAGCAACATCCTCAGATGGGAAGTAACCGTGTTTATTTGTATTACACCAGCGACCATCTTTTACGCTATCAGTATCTACCATGAACAAATATTGCGGCATACGAGGATTTGAGCTGATTACAGAATCCACATACAGAGCAGTAGTAAATTTTTCACCTAACGGTTTAACGCCTTCCGCTGTGATACCCAGATACTGGAAGCCCTTGATATAAGAACCTTCCGCAACATTGCTTTGGTTGTTACCATCCTCGAACAAATATTCAGTAGCCTGACTGATACCAGCATTACCTCTCTTACGGAAGATATTGATTACAGTATTCATTTCACCGTTAGTAATATCCAATCCGATAGGCATATACAACGGACGATTTGTCGGAACAAATACAAATGCATCATTTACTGTTTCAGGATCAGTATCCAATGTTACATAAGTCGATTTTGTAGTCTGAGACTTAACACCCAGCTGTTTGAAACCGTTGCCAATGTATAAACGTTCAGGATATTTAGCATAATCATATTCATTCACACTATTCAAAACACCAGTGAATGTAGCCCAACCTTCCTTCTTGAAATCAGCGGTCTTAGTCCAACCTGTTGCATCAACGAATACGTAAGAAGTATCACCGTCAGCAGTCAGCTGGTCTGCCTTGAAATAGAATGTACCCAGTTTAACGTTCTTTCCGTCTACATCTTTCAGATGAGCCATCTGATAATACGGGTTACCTTTTTCGTCATCTTTCACAACAATATATTTCCAGTTATTGTCGATCAAGTTGTTATCACGAACTTTCAAGGTATAAACTGTTCTGCTCAAAGCTGCAACACCTGCTTTTTCGCTACCATAGCCGAAGTTATTTTCAGCCAATACAGCCACTTCGAAATCTTTCCACTGACTATTTTCAACAACCAAATAACCGTCTTTTTCGTTTACATTCAGATATTTGTCATTGTTCAAGCCTTGGTATGTATCTGCTGTAGAATACTTAACGCCCCAAGTTTCATAAGCCAATGCTTCTTTTGTGAAGTTCTTGTAGCCTAATTTACCATTTTCTGTAACTGATTTATCGGTAATCTGATCGAATACCAAAGTATCGCCACAAGAGAATTTCATATCAGGGAACTTACCCACATTGTTAGACTTGATGTTATAATCCTTATGGTTAATGAAGTAATATGTATTTTCACCTGCTTTATACAACTGTCCATGGAAAGCGATATTGCTTTCAGATCCATATTCACGGTTGCGGATTGTCACATACGGAGTCTGGTCAGGACCTATTTCACAAACATCTTGTTCTACTACCCATTGAGTAGCCGGCATGTGTTTGTATTCCTGATAATCATCCTGCTTGTCATACATCAACTGGCCCCACAAGTTCATAACCAAATTCATACCATCTTTACGATAGTCTGTCTTATGAGCTGCATCAACTTTAACCTTGATGAAATACAAACCATTTTCAAGTGTTGCACGCTTCATAGGTGTATAGTCGTGTTTGAATCCCAACTTGATACCCATTTCTGCAATATTATTAGTCAAGACCGGACGACCATATTTCTCTTTTGCATAGTCTTCTTTTCCCACAGCCGTATTTTTAGACTGGCCTACTGTCAAAACAGACTTGTCATCAATACCGCTAGTTTGGTTCATGATCTTTAATGCAACAGGGATATAAGCGTCTTTGTTAAACGGAACGCTTGTCGTAGCAGAAGCTGCACCGGAAACATGAGCTGTAGCGGCATTAACCGTATTATAAAAATCATTAACAACTGCATCTTTCAACGGAGTATCAGCCCACTTTTTATCGGCTTTCTTATCTTCGGCACCAATGAAAGAAGCATTCAGCGGTTCCAACACCAAGCTGTCAGGAGTCGGATAATAAGAAATCTTCCAATAATAACGAGCTTTCAAAGCTGTCATATTTCCTCCTAACAGAGCATTCAAGCCACCTGTAAAGTTTTTATCATGAACTTGCAATCCACCATGCAATGTCGGTTCCTGTACATTTTCATAAGTCATATCTTCATCTACCATGAAGAATTTGTCATCAGCTTTCTGCAAAACGATAGAATAACCGGCATATTTTTCTGTTGCATAGTTCTTGCTCTTGAATGCTTCAATAGTTGTGTTATGAGCCTTGTAGCTACCAGTAAACAAATCGTTTACAACTGCAGGTGCGCTTTTGAAAAAGACTCTATCTCTTTTTTCTCTATCAGCCGCATTCATCCAAGAGCCATCTGCGTCAATCATTGAATTGATGTCTTCAGCAGTCAAAACACGCACACCGGCATCACGGATTGTCAATGCCAAGAAATCGATGTTTGCCATACGGTCTGTAACCTTATCTTTGGCAATCTTTACAGAAACAATTTCGTCATTATCGTTTCTCACAAGACCCATCACTTCCTGGCCTTCATGGATGTAAGCATATAATTTTACAGATCCAAAACTTTCACCTGTTTTAGAAATATCATCATCGCTATACCACTGCCAAGCACTGATGTCACTCTTGATGATAGATTTTTCTTTATCGATCTTACCGCCAGTTACATCGCTCTTATCATTCAGCTTAACAGCAGCTTGCGGGTCGACTGTACGATCCGGGCAGTTATAAGATAGCATATACCCAGTTTCCTTATTTGTGAAAACATAAGTTTTACCTCTCTGATAACCACCTTTGTCTTGTACTTCGATTTTCCACAAAGAAGAAGTCAATGTCGGGTTTCCTTCCGGTTTTTTACCAGTCGTCAAACTCTTCTGAGGAACAACCTTCAAATACAACTCACCAGTCGTGTAATCGCGAAGCTGAACCAGCACTTCGTCTTCTTCACCGACTTGCAGCTGGTACCACTTCTCACTTTCAATTTTGTTTACAGTCCATTTATTGTACTCATCTACGTTAGTATCGTCAGTGCCGAATTTATCAAAAACATCCGACAGGGTCAGTTGAGTACGATAAGCTGTCTCACCACCTACAGGTCCGCTCGGTGTCGCTGTATGGACAGTCCCATAACCGATCCCCTGAACCTGCGCATTCACGGAGAACGCACTTGTCAGCAAAAGGCTGACAGCCAAAGTAGAAAACTTTTTGTTCATAAATCTTTAATTTAATATTAATAATAGTGTTACTTAAAAAGCCTTTTAACCATAGATCCAGGAACGCATCCAAAAGCAAATGACTAGAAAAAACGTTCCTTTTTTCTAGTCATTGTTTTTTGCTCATTTTATCTTTGTGTTCAAAAGGGCGATTTTCGTACTTACTTTGCTATTCTGTTGATAAGAAAGGATATAGGAAAGAAAAAAATATTTTGAAAATGGTTGGAGGATTAAAAGAATGTAGTAACTTTGCTGGCGAGAAAAAAGGAACCTTTCTTTTAGTCATTACTATACATTCGTAATTACACTATAACACAATATATTATCTACTATTTTACATTATAATTATATGTATGGATTTAAACACGCGTACATATATTAATATGCTGATACACAGCATACCTCTTTGTAGGTATTTGGCATGCAAATGTTAAAAAGGTTATTTCAGGCCATTTCAGGCACAAAAAAAGGCCATCGTTAAAAACGATAGCCCTGACTCATTGATCCTATAAAAAGGACTCACAAGCTATTAATCTCTTCTTCGGAAAGGCCCGAAGCTGTTGCGATTTCTTTAATAGGTATTCCCCTTTCTTTCAACGTTAAAGCGAAACCTTTTTTACGACCTTGCTCATAAGCATAGTCAATAATATTCACACAGTCACGATAAAATTTCAATAACTCATCATATTCTAGCTTCTCTTCACGAGTTAAATAAGGACGCTGATCCATTTCCTGAATTCTTTGCAAAGCCCTTTTTTGGCCGGGAAATACTAGTTCTCTCATTTCTATTATAGATTACAAATTATTAATCGTTCCCCAATAGAGCTACAAAAGTATCTATATCAATTAATTCTACTTTGGGAAAATCTATATTCTTCAAAATATCAAAATGATGATCCTGACTGACGATATAAGATGCATTAGCTACAATAGCACAATCAACGAACTTATTATCATCAACATCTGATTGAATTAAATTAAAACGGAAGTGGGCATCAAACTTTAATGTATTCTTACGAGTTATAATCGCCTTAATAACATTTTGAGCTATAACAGGTCCCATCTTTAAAGTAAGTATTTCCTCATATTCTGTCAGTATCTCATTAGTATAACACAATGTATACTTTTCAGCAAAGAAATCTTTCCATACCTTATAATAGCAACCTCTCTTAGACAGAGAAATCAGCAGGCAGTTCGTATCTAAAACTACTCTATCCATTATTTGGTCTTATAAGGTGTACGCATATGCTCATGCTTCCATTCTTCTATTATGGTATTGCTGATTTGGCCATTATCCCATAGCTTATCGATTTCTCTCTCCGCTTTTTGAGCAAAATAATTCGACAACATATCTTTTATTTCGTTCAATGTATCCTCACTCTCAACATATGCCATCAAATCTAATATCTGTAGCTGAGCAGCATTAAAAACAGTTCTTTCCATAATGCCTCCTTTTTATTACTTAACTACAAATATAACAGTTTTTCCATGAAAATGGTGTAAAAGAAAAAATAAACCCCGGCAATCAGTAGGAAATTACTGATTGCCGGGGCTGAATATTTACTTTATGAATGTATTACAACTTATGTATCACCTTCATCAACTGTTCGCCCAAGCCGATGGTGTATCCCTGGGATACGAATACGACACGGTTGAAGGTATCGGCGATGATGAAGATCGGAAGCTGGCTGGCATTCTGTAACTTCATGGCCGATGCGATCTCTTTCTGGATATGACCATCGGCATCGATACCGTATGTGATTGTGCCCGGTAGGTCACCGAACTCTTTCGGATCGAAGTTTTTGTAACCTTTTTCATCCGGGAACAGAAGCACCATGCTACGGCCCCATTCTTCCAGATCCTTCTTCACGGCTGCGATATCGCGCATAGCGTGGTTGGTCGGTTCCTGACGGGCGCCCAGGATGGCTACAACGAAATAACCACGGCCGGTTGTTGCCAGTACGCTGGTTTCTTCACCGTTATCGGCACGTTTGAACTTGTTTTCCGAATTGAAGTTACCGATTACCTGTACTTCGTCGGTGTTCTCACGCATTTCCAGCTTAGTATCTGTTGTCTTGTCCGGTTCTACGTTGAAGAAAGATACTTCGGCCAGGACGCTACCGTTTGCCATACGGGTTCCGGTTACCATCATATAGTTACCTTCGTCCATCGACAACGGTTTCTTCAACATACTGCTCCAGGTATCGCCAACGCCCATATCTACATTGCCGGTACGTTCGAAGTTCAATGTCTGCAACTTCGCATCCGGAAGAATCTTGGCAATCGTGAAGTGGCTGTAATATTTCGGATCCTGCAAAGCCTTGATCGGGCTGTAGGAAGCGACCACCTTACCTTGTTTGGCTGTAGTCTGAACGGCTGCTTCGAAGTCAACGTCCATCCAGTTGCCATCCTTCATATACTGTACCTTACGGGCTACCGGTTCGATACGTGCCGGGATACCCAGGCTACGGGCAACTGCGACAAAGAAGATATTACGTGAACCCTTATCGGCAATGCGGGCCTTGAACACACCCATCGGCATAACCGGAATACGCTGCGGATTCAATGCATCATTGATTGTGATATTCTTTTTCACCCACTCAACCAGAGCCTGCGGGTCCTCTTTTGCCTGTTTCGCCAGTGCAGCATCTACATTTGCCTGAAAATAGCTGCGATACGGAGTAAGGAATTCGTTAGCTACGCGCGGGTTCAATATATAATTATTGAACTGTTCGCTCTTTACTTCTTCCGTATTATTCAGGTGATCTGCCAGAACGGAAGCCGGCGTATCACGGAGGTCTTTAGCCGAAATCACATCCAGTAACGCCATAGCAACCGGACGTTTATCAGCCGGGGTTTCACGCAGGAACTTTTCGATCTCCATCCAGTTACCGCGGCTACCGATCAGAAAGTCGGAAGTCTTCAGCGGGTCGATACCGAGTTCTTTAGCCAATGCTTCGGCTTTTTCTTCGGTATAGAAAGTTGCTACATATTTGTTACGGATAACATCTTCTTCCAACAGGCGTTTGGCGTTGGCCTCTTTCTGTTCCGGAGTTACTTCGGCAGGGATAGAGCCTTCTACCGGAGGAATAATGTCAAGAGTAACTGCTCCGAGTGCATCACCCGGTTTCTTATCCAGCTTGATCGTCGCGTCACCTTTTCCAAAAGATACTTTATCGAAACCGAATTTACCGTCTTTGGTTGCCCATACGAACATATCACCTTTACCAGCGGTCAGGAAAGTCTTTCCTTCGGCATCGGTTTTCTTATTGGCTACGGTATAGAACTCTGCATAGTTGTAGATTTTAAATTCCACGTTTGCATCGGGGACAGGGTTACCGTCGGTATCGACTACGGTCACGATGGCTTTGCCTGTCGGTGCGTAGTTGTCGATCACATTGATTTCTGTGTAACCGTCTGTTTCAAGCATCACTTCTTCCGGACCGTTATATTTGCCGAATACCTTCGTATGCATCAGCATACCCCGGTAAGCCGGACCGTTAAACCATCCCAGATTCAGGACCGGTTCCGGTTCGCAGGCACCCAGGAAATACCATTTGCCGTTCACCCAGGCTTCTACCCAGGCATGATTGTCGTCGGTATGTGCCCAACGCGGGGTATATAC